>MTEW01003366.1_pt2 | contig 233821 bp, 234 predicted proteins | sample 1042681 | NCBI WGS metagenome assembly MTEW01 (sample SAMN06185811, study PRJNA358809) | soil metagenome | isolation source: soil biostimulated with citrate as carbon source | place: India | collected 2015-05-23 | reverse complement strand
GCATTGCCACCCGCAGCCGTGGTGTTGATCGAGGTCGAAACTTCTTCCAGAAGCCAATTGAGGCAATAGGCGTCCGGGTTGTTTGCCAGTTCTTCCGAGGAAGCCGCCTGCGTCAGAACCAACGGCCCGGGGAGCGTCGCGATCTTCTTATTGATCTCCACGATGCGTTCAGCGTCGCCTTCAATCAGAGCACCGGCAAATGGCGCATCGGATTCCCAGTTATTGGTCCAGATCGTACGCGCTGCCACGGAAGCCGGAATATCTTTCAGAACATTCCGCAAGCCCGAAGTCTCGTCAATATAGACGGTATTACCCGTGGCAAGGGCAGCAGTCATCTGGCGATAAAGGCCTGTTTCCGTCTGCGGAACCAGCAGGATATTTCCACGCGCATGCAACGCATAAAGATTGCGCTCACCGACCGGGCCCGGCAATTCCAGATCAAGGCCGAGCGCCGAGGCGCTGCCGGTATCGCGGGCAGCTTGTGCCAGATCATTCATGCCACGATTGCCAAGCCACTTGGCAAAGTCCTTAAGCGCCGGATCGGTGTGAACCGAGCTGTGGCGCGGCGGGATCGGCGCTGCTTCCACCAAACGTCCAAGGTAGAGTGGGCCACCAGCCTTGGGTCCGGTGCCGGACAGGCCGCGCCCGCCGAAAGGCTGCACGCCGACAATGGCGCCGATAACATTGCGATTGATATAGATATTGCCGACACGGATACGATCCGCAACGTTGGCGATGGTTTCGTCAAGGCGTGTATGCAGGCCGAAAGTAAGCCCGTAACCCGTCGCGTTAATGTCGTCGATCAGACGCTCCATATCATCGCGCTTGTAGCGCACGACATGCAATACCGGGCCGAAGACTTCCCGTTTCAGATCGCGAAGCGAATTGATCTCGATGATGGTCGGCGCAACAAAAGTGCCCTTCTCGGTTTCAGCCCCAAGCGGCAGCTGTTCGACCTTGCGGCCGAGATCGCGCATAGCCTGAACGTGCTTTTCGATTATGGTCTTGGCTTCATCGGTGATGACCGGGCCAATATCGACGTTCAGCCGGTCGGTACGACCGATCGAAAGTTCCTTCAGTGCGCCCTTGAGCATGGTCAGGATGCGGTCAGCGACGTCTTCCTGGAGGCAGAGAACACGCAGCGCTGAACAACGCTGACCGGCGCTATCAAATGCCGATGCAATCACGTCGAAAACGACCTGCTCGGCGAGCGCAGAAGAATCCACGATCATTGCATTCTGACCGCCGGTTTCAGCAATGAGCGGAATAGGCTTTCCATTTGGCAACAGACGGGAGGCAAGCTGCGCCTGAATGAGACGCGCCACTTCGGTCGAGCCTGTGAACATCACGCCGCATGTTTCTTCGGCAGCAACCAACGCGGCCCCAATGCGGCCATCGCCCGGCAGAAGCTGCAGCGCATCAGCGGGAATGCCAGCCTCATGCAGGATACGAACGCCCTGTGCTGCAATAAGCGGGGTTTCTTCGGCAGGCTTTGCCAGCACCGGATTGCCGGCGACAAGCGCTGCCGCAATCTGGCCGGTGAAGATCGCCAGCGGAAAGTTCCACGGGCTGATGCAGACGATAGGCCCCAGCGCCTTATGGCCAACGCCCAGCGTACGCCGGGTCTGTTCCGCATAATAGCGCAGGAAGTCGATGGCTTCGCGTACTTCGGCAATCGCGTTTGGCATGGATTTGCCAGCTTCGCGCATGATGAGGCCCAGTAGAACCGGCATATCACGCTGCATGATGTCAGCGGCACGTTCCAGACAGGCTGCACGCTCAGCAGGCGCGACCACCGACCAGCTCGCCGTTGCCTTCTTTGCTGCCTTCATGGCCTTGGCTACGTCTGCCTCGGCAATCTCCGTCACCTGGCCTACAACATCGCTGTGATCGCCGGGATTGAGCACCGGACGGCTGGTTCCCTTCACCTTGGCGCCAGCAACCTGCGGCTCCGATGTCCATGCACGAGTGGCGCTGTCTTTCAGAATTTTGCTCAGTTCAGCAAGCGTAGTCTCGTTCGACAGATCGAAACCATCGGAATTCTTGCGCGCGCCATAGAGATTTTCCGGCAGGGCAATCTGATCATGGCGTGCCCCGACAACAGCCATGGAGCGAACGACTTCAACCGGATCGGCGATCAGCTCATCAACGGAAACATTTTCGTCACCGATACGGTTGACGAAGGAGGAATTCGCGCCGTTTTCAAGAAGGCGGCGGACGAGATAAGCCAGCAGCGTTTCATGCGTGCCGACAGGCGCATAAATGCGGGCCGGACGGCCAAGCTTGTCAGCGCCGACAACTTCATCATAAAGCGGCTCACCCATGCCATGCAGGCACTGGAACTCAAACTTGCCGGTTTTAAAATCCGGCCCAGCCAAATGATAGATGGTGGCCAGCGTCTGCGCATTGTGGGTTGCAAATTGCGGGAAAACGGCATCGGTCGCAGCCAGAAGCTTGCGGGCGCAGGCTATGTAGGAAACATCGGTATGTACCTTGCGCGTATAAACCGGGAAATCTTCCAGTCCATCCACCTGCGCACGCTTGATCTCGGCATCCCAGTAAGCGCCCTTGACCAGACGAACCATCACGCGGCGTTTGTTCTGCCGCGCCAGATCAATGATGAAATCGAGCACAAACGGACAACGCTTGCCATAGGCCTGCACCACAAAGCCGATGCCTTCCCAATCCGCCAACTCCGGGTCTTCGATGAGGCTCTGCAACAGATCGAGCGACAGTTCCAGACGGTCAGCTTCTTCGGCATCGATATTGAGGCCGATATTATAAGACTTGGCGATGACAGCGAGCGCCTTCACCTTGGGCAGAAGCTCTCCCATCACGCGGTCGCTCTGTGAGCGGACGTAACGCGGATGCAGAGCAGAAAGCTTGATGGAAATGCCGGGGCCCTCATAAATGCCCCGACCAGCCGATGCACGACCAATGGCGTGGATCGCGGTCTCGTAATCCTTGTAATAGCGCTCGGCGTCAGCAGCAGTCGTCGCGGCTTCACCCAGCATGTCGTAGGAATAGCGGAAACCGCGTTCTTCCAACGGCTTGGCGCGTTTCAACGCCTCGTCGATGGTTTCGCCGGTGACGAACTGTTCGCCCATCATGCGCATGGCCATGTCAACGCCACGGCGAATGACAGGCTCGCCGCAACGCGCGATCAGGCGCGTCAGAGCGGCTGACAGGCCGCGATCATTGACTGTATTCGTCAGCTTGCCGGTGACCACAAGGCCCCAGGTTGCCGCGTTGACGAAAAGCGAACGCCCGCCGCCGATATGGGACTTCCAGTCGCCATTGGAAATCTTGTCGCGGATCAGCGCGTCGCGCGTCGCCATGTCGGGGATACGCAGCAGCGCTTCGGCAAGGCACATCAGCGCCACGCCTTCCTGGCTCGACAGCGAATATTCATGCACCAGACCTTCGACGCCTGTGCCCTTGTGCTTGGCGCGCAACGCTTCGATCAGCTTGCGGGCCGTGGCACGGATCTGCTTGGCCGTTTCTTCCGGCAAAGCAGCCTGCGCAGCCAATGCGGAAACGCATTCGGCTTCAGGACGACGATAAGCGGCGGTGATCGCCTGCCTCATCGCGTTTTGCTCGCGGATCGGCGGCGCAAAAGTCTGGAAAACCGGATTGGTGGGGACGGGTATGGTGTCGGTCATGGTGCAATGCTCGCAAATGAAAACAGCCCCGAGCGTCTCTGCCCAGTTTAGCTCTGCTTTATGTGGGCGCACACTAACATTTGTCCAAATTGCATTCTGCCTTCATTTGCTTCATATGAAGGATTATCGATCTTATTATTGGCTCGAATGAAGGCAAAAAGAATGCGAAAGATAGATTCTTTAGACGATCTGGATCAGTTTGATCGACGCATTCTGGAAGTCCTGAGCGAAGATGGGCGCATTCCGGTGACCGAACTCTCGAAAAAGGTCGGCCTATCCAAGACCCCTTGCCAGGCGAGGCTGAAAAGACTGGTCGATGAAGGCTATATTGTCGGCTTCCGCGCGGAAATCGATCCCGAAAAACTTGGTCTCGATCACATCGCCTTCACGACAGTTAAATTGTCCGACACACGCGAAGCCGCACTTGAAGCATTCAACACGGCGGTGCGCAAAATACGCGAAGTCGAAGAATGCCACATGATTGCCAGCTCTTTCGACTATCTTCTGAAAGTGCGAACGCCCAACATCCGGCGTTACCGCGAGGTGCTGGGCGAAAAGATTTCGAGCTTGCCCAATGTGGCGAGCACATCCACTTTTGTGGTCATGGAGTCGGTCAAGGACAATCGTCCGGTCAGGGTCTATCCGGGCGCATTGTAATTTGGTTATAGCGGGTCACCTGCCAGATACCGCTCGAGCGTTTTAACAGTCCCATCCTGCCAGATGCGTAGAAGCGCGGACGAGAACGCCGTGACATAGGCTGAATTTGAGGCAAGCGAGCCAAAGATGTCTTCCATTGCAAGCCAGGCCGACGGATTACTTTTCGCGAGTGCCGCCTGTCGAGCCAGGCGATCCCACGACGGATCGTTAGGTTCGATGATCGCGCCGCTATCGGTTCTGCCATAGCAATAGCGGCACCAGAATGCGGAAACGAGCGCCAATCCTGTCACAGACTTGCCTTCAGCCACTCGATCAGAAGCTGTTGGCAGAATGAATTTCGGCTGGCGGTTGGAACCGTCGAGGCATAGCCTGCGAATTGTATCGCCGATGCTTGGATTGGCGAAGCGCTTGTCAATGAGAAGCCGATAGGCCTCCAGATCGGTATCAGGCACCGGCGGCACTTCAGGGATGATCTCTTCCGTGGTGAGCTTTTCCAGATAGCGCCGGATCAACGGGTGCTCCATGGCCTCATGCACGAAATGTATGTCGAGCAAACCGCCCGGATAAGCGATAGCCGCATGGCCGCCGTTCAGAATACGGATCTTCATCAATTCATAAGCGGCGACCTGATCGGTAAACGTGACGCCAACCTTCTCCAGCGCGGGACGTCCAGCAGGAAAATTGTCTTCCACCACCCATTGCTTGAAACCTTCACAGAAGACTGGCCAGCCATCTTCGATCCCGAACTCCTTCGCTGCGAACTCGCGTTCACGCGCGCCGGTGGCCGGCGTAATGCGGTCCACCATGGAATTTGGAAAAGCGACATGGGCTGAAATCCAATCGGCAAAGGCGGGATCATCCAGTTTCGCGAGACCGACGACAGCATCTTCGGTCACATGCCCATTGCCCGGAATGTTATCACACGACATCACGGTGAAGGGCTGCACACCAGCCGCCTTACGCAATTTCAGCGCCTGCACAATCAGACCGAAGACGGTGTTCGGTTGATTTGGATGGGCGGCATCCGCCACAATATCGGGGTGGGCAGGATCAAAGGTCTGACTTGCCGGATCGATGTAATAACCACCTTCGGTGATCGTCATGGAAACGATGCGAGTATCAGGTGATGTAAGGTAGGCCATCAAAGCCTTTCGCCCCTCCTCTGTCGATAGGGTTACATAATCGACCATGGAAGCGGTAATCCTTGCCCCCGCATAATCAGCTTCTTGTTCGACAACTGTGGTAAGCCAGTCTTGCGCCATGAGCGTATCACGCATGGCGTCGTCACTGCCACGCACCCCGGCCCCGACCAACGCCCAGTCGTACCCCTCGCCCATTCCAAACAGATCATCCAGGTAGACAGCCTGATGGGCACGGTGAAAATTCCCCACACCGAAATGCACGATGCCCGGTTTCAAACAAGTTGGGTCGTAGCCGGGTTTATGGACATTATCAAAGCCCTGAAGCGTTACGCGGGACAGCTTTGTCATGACGATTTCCTTCAATTCAATCGGGTACGAACTGGACTTTCATCGTGGCTGGATCACCGCCATGTTTGGTGAAGTGAGGCAGCATCTCCCTAAGGGGCAGCTGGTGCGATACAAGGCGTGCCATTTCGCCTTGGTCCTGCTTCAGGATTTCCAGGGCCTGCGGAATGTTGCGATTGAGCGAATGTGACCCTGCAATTCGAATCTGACGGCGGAAGATTTCAAAAGGCGCGACCGAAATCCGGGCCTCCGGTGCACAAACGCCAAACATCAGAACCGTCCCGCCATCAGCCGCGTAGCTCACCATGCTTTCAACGACCTGGGTAATACCGGTGGCATCCGCGACAAAATCAAAGCTGCGTTTAGGCTTATCCAGCATTTCCGAGCCCGAAACGACTGGCTCAAGCCCCAGGCCCTCCGCAAATGCCAGCCGGTGTTCGTTGATATCGGCTACAGCAACGTGCTTTACACCTCGTGCCTTCAGCGACAACGCAAGCAACAATCCTATAGGCCCGGCACCGAAGACGAGCGCGGTTTCGGTTCCGTATGGACCAGTCTTGAGATCTGCTGCGCCAAGTCCGTTGAGGACACAGGCAAGCGGTTCCGCGAGGGCCGCTACATTGAAAGGCAGATCCCCGATGGAATGGAGATGGCTTGCCTCGACAAGACTCATACTCGCAAAGCCACCATTGTGCGTTACGCCATAAGCTTTCAAATCCGAACAGAGATTGGTCAGCCCCTTGAGGCAGGCACGGCAATAACCGCATGGAATATTCGGATCGACCGCAACGCGGTCGCCCACCTTCACATTGGTTACGTCTTCTGCCACGGCGACCACAATGCCCGCATATTCGTGACCCGGCACCAACGGAAATGCGCTGGAACCGTAGCGGCCATGCAGGACATCAATGTCGGTATGACAGAGACCTGACGCCTTGACGTCGATCAAGGCGTGCCCAGGCTGCAATGCCGGTTCCGGTAAGTCGGTCAGGCCTGCTTCGCCGTGGCCGGTAAAATAGATCGCTTTCATTTTATGTCTCGGCCCCACCGCCTCATGCCATCCAGTTGCCGCCATCAACACCGAAAGTCTGGGCTAAGATATAGTCGCTGTCAGATGACGCGAGGAACACCGCCATGCCAGTAATATCTTCAGGCGTCGCAAACCGACCGATCGGCACAGATTTTGCCACCGCAGCCTTTTTCTCACCCGGTTTCAAACCTTCCCATTTCGCAAAGTTCGCATCCACCACATCCCAGTGCTCGCCATCGACCACGCCGGGGGCAATCGCATTCACGTTGATACCGTATTTGACCAGAGCAAGAGCGGCCGACTGCGTAGCGGAAATGATGGCCGCCTTCGATGCGCAATAGAGCGTCACGAGCGCCTCGCCGCGACGCCCTGCCTGGCTGGCCATATTGATGATCTTGCCGCCGCGTCCGCGCTTGATCATCACATTTGAAACCGCTTTCATCATGAAAAGCGGTCCCTTGAGGTTGATACCCAACACACGCTCGTAGCTGTCTTCGGTCAATTCGTTGACGGGAGCCATGTCGAAGATCGCGGCATTGTTGACCAGAATATCGATACCGCCATAATCCGCGTCGATTTTCGCGACCACATCGTCGATCTGGCGAAGGTCAGTCACATCAAGCTTTACCGCCTTGACCGATGTACCGATACTGCGCGCGGCTTCTTCCGCCCGGTCAATGTTGATGTCGGCGATGACGACCTTCGCGCCCTCGCGCGCGTAGGCTTCGGCAAATCCAAGCCCAATACCGCGCGCCGCACCAGTGATGAGGGCCACCTTGTCTTTCAGTCTCATGGGGATACTCCGGGATATTGCAGCCTGCTCCTACAGGTGCGTTTTCTTTTCCGTCAGCAATAATGGATGCCGTTCAAAGCGCTCCAGAGCCTTGCCGTCAGGTGTAAACAAATGCGCATCGGTCGGGTCAAAACCCAGCTTGGCCGTTTCGTGTGCACGTGCCTCGCTGCCCCCGCCTGCCTCCGCAACAACCAGTCCGGTTGCGCTTTCATTTTGTACATAGAGATAAGTCTCACCGCCAAGGCGTTCTACAACCATGATCTCTCCCTCGAGAATACCATCAGAGGTCGGGTGAAGATGTTCCGGACGAATGCCGAGAACCAAGGGCGCACCCGCGTTTACTCCTACGCCTTTGACGGGCGCTTTGACCGAACGGCCATTGGCGAGTTGGACTGTGACCCCATCGGCATCGACTATGCTGGCGTTGACTTCGATGAAGTTCATGGTCGGTGAACCGATAAAGCCGGCCACAAACCGATTGACCGGATGGTGGTAAAGCTCCAGCGGCGATCCCACCTGCTCCACCTTGCCATCACGGAGAACCACGATCTTGTGCGCAAGCGTCATGGCTTCCACCTGATCGTGCGTGACATAGATCATTGTTGCATTGAGGCGGTCGTGCAGACGCGCCAACTCGATACGCATCTGCACGCGCAGCGCTGCATCGAGATTGGACAGCGGCTCGTCGAACAGGAATATCTTCGGTTCGCGCACCATCGCGCGTCCGATGGCAACGCGCTGGCGCTGCCCCCCCGAAAGCTGTTTCGGCTTGCGGTCGAGCAACTGATCGAGTTGCAGCGTTTTTGCAACTTCTTCAACCTTGCTCTCACGTTCAGCCTTGGCGACACCGGCGAGTTTCAGCGCAAAACCCATATTGTCGCGAACGTTCATATGCGGGTAGAGCGCATAGGTCTGGAAAACCATGGCAAGACCGCGCTCGTCCGGCGGCGTATCGTTGATACGCTGCCCGTCAATGGTGAGATCACCTCCAGTAATTTCCTCGAGCCCGGCGATCATGCGCAGAAGCGTTGACTTGCCCGAACCGGACGGCCCAACGAAAACCACAAATTCACGGTCGGCAATATCCAGATCGACCCCTTTGATAACATCAATATTGCCGAAGGACTTGGTGGCGTTTTTAAATGAAAGTGTAGCCATTTCATTTCCTCTATTTCACGGCGCCGAAGGTGAGGCCGCGCACCAACTGGCGCTGCGTGATCCACCCGAAGACAAGTATCGGCGCGATGGCGAGCGTGGACGCTGCCGAGAGTTTTGCCCAGAACAATCCTTCCGGGGATGAGAAGGAGGCGATGAAGGCGGTGAGCGGGCCCGCTTGCGAAGCCGTAAGGTTGAGGCTCCAGAACGCTTCGTTCCAGCATAGAATGATGGAAAGAAGCGCGGTCGACGCTATACCCGGAAGGCTTAGTGGTAAAAGCAGATAGCGTATCTGCTGGCCGACTTTCGCCCCGTCCATGCGGCTTGCTTCCAGGATTTCTCCCGGCACTTCCTTGAAAAAGGAATAGAGCATCCAGACGACAATCGGCAGATTGGACAGGGTGAAGATGATGATAAGGCCCGTGCGCGTATCGAGAAGTCCGCTATCACGCGCGAGAAGATAGATTGGCACCAATACGCCGACGGCGGGCAGCATCTTGGTGGAAAGCATCCACAAGAGAAGGTCTTTAGTGCGCTTGCCGGGGAAGAATGCCGCGGCATAAGCGGCTGGCACCGCGATAATAAGCGAGAGAATGGTCGCACCAAGACTTTCAACGATGCTGTTCATGGCATAGCGGAAATAATCGGCTCGCTGATTGACCGCTACGAAATTCTCCAGTGTCGGCTCAAAGAATAGTCTTGGGGGCGCCACCGCGTCGATTTCCGTCTTGAATGCAGCGAGCAGCATCCAGAGAATCGGGAAGAACATCAGTAGCGCCACAATCCAGCCGATAACCCCAGCCGAGACCGCGGCCTTGTTGATCCTGCGTTTTGCAGCCATCGGTCAGCCCCCTAACTATCCAGATTTCGTGCAACGGTCCGGATCAGGAACGCTGCAACGATGTTGGCCAGGATGATTGCGATAACGCCAGCTGCGGAAGCGCCGCCGATATCCCACTGAAGAAGTGCTTTAAGATAGATGAAATAGGTAAGCGTCGTTGTGGCGATACCCGGCCCCCCTGAAGTGGTGACGAGAATTTCCGCGAAGACTGAAAGAAGGAAAATCGTCTGGATCATTATGACGACCGAAATCGGGCGCAGCAGGTGCGGCAACACGATGTAAAAAAACATGACCGGCCCCTTGGCACCGTCAAGTCGCGCGGCCTCCATCTGTTCCCGATCAAGGGACTGCATTGCCGTCATCAGGATCAGCGTCGCAAACGGCACCCATTGCCAGGACACGATCAAGACGATGGATGCCATTGGAAACTGTGAAAACCAGTCGATGACCGGCAATCCGAAACTGCGCGAGATGAAGGCGAACAGCCCATTCACCGGATGCATCAACAGGTTTTTCCAGATGAGCGCCGACACGGTCGGCATAACGAAGAACGGTGCGATGACCAGAAGCCTCGCTATGTTTTTTCCCCAGAATTCCTGATCGAAGATGACGGCGAAGAGTACGCCGCAAACGACAGATATCACCAGAACAGAAACAACGAGAATAAGCGTCTTGGCGATCGCCGACCAAAGCGTGGGATCGGACAGCAGGAAGGAATAGTTCGAGAAACCGGCAAAGCCGGTAATGAACGGGTTGATAAGATTGTAGTACTGGAACGAGAACCACAGTGTCATCGACAGCGGGACGATCATCCAGAGCAGAAGCAGTATGACTGCCGGAGCGAGCAGTGGTCCCGTGCGGACACTGCGACGCGACTTGACGGCAAAGCGTGACTTTGTGCCTGCGGCCAACGTTTGGTTTGCTGGCATTCGAACCAATCCTCCCCTTCCCGTTTCGGATTCGCCACGGCGAACGTCTACGAAAATCAGACCAGTCGTTTCTCCTCCTACCGAAGACGACAGGCCGCTAGAGCATCTCCAGCAAAAGCATGAACGATTTTGCGTACGGGAAATGCGCAAAGCAAACAGTCAGAGCGGTTCCAACGGATAACGTCAGAACCGCTCTTTTGGCCGTTACTTGATGTAACCCGCTTGCGTCATGATCTGTTCGACCTGACGCTGCGCGCCATCGAGCGCTGCATCCACGCTCTGCTGACCGGCGACAGCCGACGAAATCGCCTGACCAACCAATGTCCCGATTGCCTGAAATTCAGGAATGGCTACGAACTGGATGCCGGTATAGGGAACCGGGTCCTTGGTCGGCTTGGTCGGATCGGCAGATTCGATAGCTTTCAGTACTGTGTCCGCAAACGGAGCTGCCTTCTTGTATTCCTCATTGGCATAGGTGGACTGGCGCGTGCCCGGAGGAACGGCAACCCAACCTTCGGACTTGCCTACGAGCTCAACGTACTCTTTCGACGTCGCCCATTTCAGGAACGATTTTGCAGCATCGACCTTCTTGCTCGATGCCGGAATTGCAAGGTTCCAGGACCAAGCCCAGGACGAACCATTCGGCGTTGCCTCTACCGGTGCCTTGGTGAAGGCAACCTTGTCCGCAACCTGGCTCTGCTTAGGATCATAAATCCGGCCTGCCGCCGAAGTGGCGTCAATCCACATGGCGCAATGGCCAGTCGAGAAAAGCGCCTGATTTTCATTGAAACCGTTCGAGGTAATTCCGGGAGGTCCAGCTTCCTTCATCAGGTCGACATAGAAGTTGATTGCCTTCTTCCATTCGTCTGAATTGATCTGTGGCTTCCAGTTTTCATCGAACCATCGGCCTCCGAAAGTGTTGATCAGCGTACCGAGATAGGCCATGTTTTCGCCCCAGCCCGGCTTTCCGCGCAGGCAGAGACCATATTGTTCTTTCGACTTGTCAGTAAGCTTGGTCGCGAAGTCTTTTATTTCCGCATAGGTTGGCGCATCGGGCATCTTGAGCCCAGCCGCATCGAACAGGTCCTTGCGGTATAGCGTAAACGAACTTTCGGCGTAGAACGGAACCGCGTAGAGCTTGCCATCAACCGTCAGACCGGCGCGAACCGGCTTGATGAGATCGTCATAACCGTAATCCTCGCCAAGATCGTCGACCGATAGGAGCCATCCCGCCTTGCCCCAGATCGGGGTTTCGTAGCCGCCAATGGTCAGGATATCGAACTGGCCGCTCTTGGTAGCAATATCGGTCGTCACGCGCTGACGCAGCACGTTTTCCTCAAGAACAACCCAGTTGATTTTATTGCCGGTCGCTTTCTCCCACTCCGGCGACAGTTTCTGCATGATGATCATATCACCATTATTGACTGTGGCCACGGTGAGCTCTTCCGCCCACGCAGTTCCAGCCATAAGTGCGACCCCTGCAGCAGACGCGATAAGCCCTGCAACATAAGATTTGGTCCGCATTTCGTCTCCTCCTTTACGAATGCATAGCAAAATTCTTACATATGTAAAATTTATGGCGCGAGCTTTCACGCCTTGTCAAGCACGGTTTTCAATTTTGCGTTGTGAGGAGAAACGACCGCGGTGTGAAGAGGGGGCTAAGGCTGAAAAAGCGGACATTTCACCTACCAAATTCACGAGTTACTGTTTTAGCATACTGGAATAGCCATGGCATCATTCTCGGCAAAGACATTTGTCGGCTTGACGTTTTGCCCTGCCTTTGACAGTTTGACCGGATATCGCCTGAGCGAGAATGAAGGCGAACAGAGCTGGAGGAACATCCTGAAATCGTTGATGAAGCAGCAATCAGGATCAGATTCTGTCCTGAGAAATCAGCGCGTTCCATTTGCATTGCCGCTTCGCCAAAAGCAGCCTTGCCGCATGCAGCCAAACCTACGACGATTGACGAACAGGACATAGAGACGTGCGCAAGACGATACGCACCATGGAAGATTTTTCGGAATTCGTAGGGCTTTCGCGTCCGACGGTGTCGAAATACTTCAGCGATCCATCGTCCGTTCGACCCAAGACCCGGGAGCTGATAGAAGCGGCAATCAAACAATCGGGTTTTCGTCCCAATCTTTTCGCAGTGAACCTCAATCGGCGTCGCACGACAATTCTGGGTATAATCATCCCCAACCAGCTCGACCATTTCTACATGGCGATGACAAAACGGTTGCAATCCCTCGCGGAACAACGCGGCTATCTGGCAATTGTTCTCTCTTCCGATGGCAAGCCCGAACTTGAGAAGCAGGCGATCGAAACCTTGCGATCTCTGAATGTCGCCGGCGCCATTATTGCGCCGCTCGGTGAAGCATCGCAGCATTCAACGTTGGCGCGCCTCGCCGAAGATGTTCCGATTGTATATGTCGACTCTCCGCTCGACAGCACCTCACCCTTTGTTGGGACCGATAATCTCAAATCCTTCCACCTAATTGTCGATTACCTTTGCCGCTCGGGCAGCGAGCCGTGTTATTTTTCCATGCCCATGGTCAATAATAATGCTGTCAAGCGGCAGGAAGCCTATCGTCTGGCAATGGAAAAGCTCGGTTATGAGCCGCGCATCATCGATCTGGAGGAAAGCCGCAGCTGGGATTTCGAACGTTATGCATTCGAGCAGACCGCAAGAATTCTGCGCGAAAAGGGCAGACTTCCGACCAGCACCGTTCTGTGCTCAAACGACCGCATCGCCTTCGGCGTAACTAGCGGCCTCTGGCAGGCCGGCCTTAAAATCGGCAGGCTCAAGGATTGTGACGTTCGCGTCGCGGGTCACGATAACAATCCGCTGTCGGAATATACCTGCCCTCCACTCACAACGGTGGCTCAGGACTTTAACGAGATCGGACGTCTGGCGATTGAACTCTTGTTTCGGACGCTGGGCGAAACAACAGATGACCGGCTGGAACTGCCGGAAACCCAGCGCGTCCTGCTGAATGCAGAAATCAAGCTGCGCATGAGCGCATGAAATGGCGGGTTACCCCGCCATTTCAATTCTCTATTCTCAATTCAGGCCGAGCGTGCCGCGCAGGGTGGAGAGATCTTCGGCAAGCGTTGTTACCGGACCAGCCAACGCCTTCCGATCATCTTCCGACAGCTTGTCGTAGGACTCGTAGCCGTCGCCCTTCTTGTACTTGGCGAGAATGTCATCGACCGTCTTGAAGTTGATTTCCACCTTCTTCACGAGGTCCGGATTTTCCTTTTCCAGCAATGGCTTGAAAAGCTCGACAATCTTTTGGGCACCGTCGACATTGGCCTTGAAATCCCAGAGGTCGGTGTGACTGTAACGATCCTCCTCACCGGAGATCTTGGTTGCCGCCACTTCTTCGAGCAAGGCAGCAGCACCGCCAACCACCTTCTCTGGCGGCACGGTGAGGTCTTTCACCCGCTTCTGAAGTTCCAGCACATCAGCATAGAGCTTGTCTGCAATGGGCGCGAGATCTTCGGTCGAATTCTGCGCGAACAGGCCGTATTCGATACGGTGGAATCCGGTGAAGTCTTCCGACTTCTCACCATTTTCATGGTCATCCGCACGACTGTCGATCGAAGCGTCGAGATCAGCGAAGAGTTCGGCAATCGGTTCGATCTTTTCGTAGGAGACACGGGTGGAGGGATAAAGCGCCTTAGCCTTTTCCAGATCGCCTGCCTTGACCGCATCGGTAAACGCCTTGGTGTCCTTGACCAGAACGTCGAGGTTTTCCTGCACATAGACCTTGTAATCAGCGATCGGCTGAACGAGGTCCAGCGGTGAAACTTCGGCCTTCGCAGCGCCGAAGCTGAGCGTAAGGGCAACGGCACATGCCGATGCAAGCAATGGCAGACGATACTTCATATTTTGCCTCTCCACGTGGGACGCATTTCAAAAAATGCGCGTAAAATCAAAATGTTCTGGTAGTTTCCTTACCCGCGGGCATTTTGCGGACCGCTGGCCTCCAAAAGTGCGCGCGCGTAGTAGTCCTTGTGATCCTCAACACCTGGCAGCGCGAAGAAATACCCACCCCCGATCGGCTTCAGATATTCTTCCAGCGGCTCACCGTTGAGCCGGTTCTGAACCGTGATGAAGCCCTTTTCCAGATCGGCCTGATAGGCGATGAAAAGCAGACCCATATCAAGCTGGCCCGATTTGCTGACGCCATTGGAATAGTTGAACGGACGACGCAGAATGAGGTGCTGCTCGGCATTTGCATCGCGCGGATTTGCCAGGCGGATATGCGAGTCGAGCGGCGTGATTTTGCCGTCGGCGTCCTTCGCATAATTGGGAACATCGGTTTCGGTTTTTCCGTCGAATGGCGCTCCGCTATCCTTGCGCCGTCCGAAAATCGCTTCCTGTTCCTGTAGCGGCGTACGATCCCAGCGTTCGACAAAGTTCCGTATGATGCGCACCGCCATATAGCTGCCATTGGTTGCCCAATCCGGCTCCGCATTTTTTTCGCCCACCCAGACGATGCGGTTCATCAATGCCTCATCAGATGGATCGGGATTGGCAGACCCGTCGCGGAAGCCCAGGAAATTCCGCGCACTTTCTTTCGCCTTCGGCGAATGCGGCGGCTGCACAGGAACCGTCCCTTCCTGTTTCCAGCGCACCAACAAAAGGTCGGGCATGTTCTTCATGATGTCGCGCAGGGCGTGAATGTTCGTGTCCGGCGTATTTGAACAGAACTGAATTACGAGGTCCCCGTGGCAAATGTCCTTTTGCAGGGCATCGTTGGGAAAACTCGTCATGCGCTGCAGAAGTTTCGGCTTCAACGGTTTCAGGCCAAAACGGTCATCGAACAGAGACGAACCAAGCGCAACCGTAACAGTGAGATTGTCGGGTGTGACGACCGGGCCAAGAATGCCGGAATCGGAGGGCGGAAATTTTGCATCGAGTTCCGGCGGCGTCCCGCCTTTCATCAGAAATTCGGTCCTCTCGGTGAGCAGCCGGAACATGCGCTCAAGTTCGGAGCGGTCCCGTGCCAAAACGTCGAAAGAAGCAACGAGCCCGGCCGCGGGACGCGGCGTGACGATGCCTGGCTGGTGCTTTCCGTAAAAAGCCTGGCTTTCGTGAAGCTTCTCGCTCTCAGGCGCATTGGTCACGTTCTCAGAAGAAAGCGCTTGTGCTGCCTGAGGTGCAAGCACGCTTCCAACAGTTCCGGCAACACCGGCGGCTCCCGCACCCAGCAGCAATGCGCGCCGAGCGGACGAAACAGGTTCTTCAGACGTTATCGTATCGTTTTTAAAAAATTTTCTGGTCATCAATCTACTCCCAGCTGATCGCGGAGTTTCGTAAATTGCGCAGCAAGTTGTGCCGCGCCGTCCTTGAATTTCGCCTTTTCATCAGGCGACAGTGCGTCATACGCCTTGAAACCATTGCCCTGAGCGTCCGCACCGAGCAGCGACTTGATCGAAGCAGCGTCCTTGTCGATGCCTTCGAATGCCTTTTGATCAACCTTTTCGACAATGGGGCGCAGGACATTGGCAGTCTTGGCGGCGCCTTCGAGAAGGCCCGACAAAGCCTGCAGATCAGTATGTGCATAGCGGTCCTCACCTTCATCCGACGCTGTTGAAGCGAAACGGTTAAGGGCGGAAGCAGTGCCCGCCATCATGCGGTCCGGTGAAATGCGAAGTCCGCGAATGCGTTCTTTCAAGACGGTGGCGTCCTGCTCAAGCTTGCCAGCCACAGCTGCCAGTCCATCGACGGATTTCTGTTCGAACAGACCATATTCGACACGGTGCAAACCACCGAAGCCTGCGTCCTTCTCGCGCTTTTCGAAATAATCGGCACGGGCATTAATGGCCGTATCGAGATCGGAAAATGCTTCCGAGACGGGCGCAATGCGCGCATAGGCGGCGCGCGCCGGACCATAGGCGGCTTGTGCGGCTTCCAGATTACCGCTCGCTATTGCGGCGGAAAGCGCCGCAACAGCTTTCTGGAATTCAGCAACCTCGGTTGTGAGATAAATCTGATATTCAGCCAGTGCACCGATAAAAGCTGTAAGGGGCAGTTTGCTCTTTTCCGCTTCGCTGGCAGCGGTCGCAGTTACGGTCAGCTTGCCCCGAGGATTGGAAAGAAGCCCGCAGGTAATCTGGTATTCGCCTGGCGCCAGCTTCGCTGTGATTGTCTGCTTGAAGCCCGGCGCAATATTCTCGCGCTCTTCGAGAACCATCACACCATCGAGGATTTCCCACTCGACCGTGCGATCCGACTTGTTGATGATTTCAAAAACCGAGCGCCCGGCCGGGACGGTCAATTCGTTCGGCTCGCAGCTTTTTGCATTGATCGCGACTTGTATCTTGTCGCCAGCTCCTGCATGCCGCGCTTTGTCCGATACACGGGATGCATAATAAAATGCCCCACCGGCAGCGAGCAGCAGCAGCACGGCGACGGCCAGTCCTATGCGGACCAGATTGCGCGACATCGGTTCTGTAGGCTTCGGGTTCGTCATGAAAATCTCTTTTATTGTGCGCTTGTCTTGATCTGGCTTGCGGCCACTGATCCGCTCGCTGGCATGAGGAACAGGATGAGTGCCGGAACGAGGAAAGCCACATAGGCGACCACTTCGCTGACAGTCGGCGTTGCGATATATCCGAAAACCCCAGCCAGAACTGAGCCGAGCGTACTGTCTAGCGGGAGAATGTCGCTCGCGTCGAAAACGACTGCCTGGAAGTGGTTCCAGATACCTGCCTCATGCAGCGCCATGACAGAATTGGCCAGAATGCCCGCCGCGATGATCAGGATGAAAACGCCCGTCCAGCGAAAGAAGCGGCGGAGGTTCAACTTCAAGCCGCCTTTAAAGATGCCGTATCCAACCGCCGCTGCAAGCAAAACGCCGAGCAGCGCGCCCACAGGCGCCGCCGGGCCTTCGCTCTGCTGGAAAGCAGCCAGCAAAAAGAAAACGGATTCAAGCCCTTCACGCGCCACCGCAAAGAAGACCATGAGAATAAGACCAAAGCCCTTGTGCGTCGGGGTTTGGAACGCCGCATCGATGGAATGATGCAGTTCCACCTTGATGGAGCGCGCCGCCTTGCGCATCCAGAACACCATTGAAGTGAGGACGAAAACCGCAATCAGACCAATAATGGCCTCGAAAAGCTCCTGCGCTTTCTGAGGAAATTCCGCGCTCAGAAGCTGCAGGATAGCGCCAACAGTCAGCGACATGGCCAAAGCCAGCAGAATGCCAATCCAGACCACAGGCATCCAGGCGCTACGCCCGGTTTGATGGAGATAAGTGGCAATAATCCCGACGATCAGCGCAGCTTCCACGCCTTCGCGGAACATGATGAGAAAAGGTACAAGCATTCCGACTATCCAAAAGACAGAGAAATCGGCCTGTCCGATGGTCGCTTCTCTTCAAACCCGGCATGAAGCCTTCGTCATTTGGTCATCTTTTATATCCGCACTGCCAGCCCTGCAAGTTAAATGAAGTTGACCAGCGCAGGAATGTTTTAGAATTATTCTAACCATTTCAGAAGCTTATAACTGTGACTGGATGATAGAATTGTATAAGGCATTGAAAATGCACCTAAGTCATCTCCGCGTAACCGGATAGCAGATGCAGTGGGCAGAGATAAACTGGCCTCGATCCGGAGCAGGCCACGGATCACGACTTCCTCTCTCCCTTTCGCCCAACCTTTATCTCTTCGAGATTGAGATTGGTATCGTCGTCGTTTTTGCGATCCCGGTGGTAATTCGCGTCGAGATGAAGCGATGCTATCGTTTGTTGTGTGATCGCTCCCAAGAAGCTTCGAGCCTCGGAATCGATCTTGGAGTCGAGCGAGACCACCACGACGAAAGATTGTTTCGATTTGAAGCACGACTTGTCCGTTGAGGAACACAAATATTGACCAATGACCCGCTGGGAACGGTCAAAATGGGAAAAGTTTCAGAATTTTCCGAAATGGTCAAAAATTTCGTGTTTCAGGGGTTGAAGATTGGAGCAAGGTGATACATATCACAGTCACTTACCGCTGTGCCTCCTCCCATTGCGCGCGGTAAGTGTTCCCCTCTGGAGGTTTGCCTATAAGGCACCTTCATAACTTAGCCGGACTTCCCAGTCCGGCTCTTTTTTTGCCTGAAATCCGGCTAGCGTCTCATTTCACCGCATAGATGCAACCAGCACATCTTTCTGTTTTAAAAGAACAATCCGGGAGAGACGCCTCGACCCGAGCGGCTTTCCAAGCAGATTAACTGAAATCCAGTTAATCAATAAATTCTGCCTGTCCATGCGCAAAAAAAGCGCCGCGTTTCCGCGGCGCTTCTTGTCGGCAAAACTGCGCTTCAACTTATCCGTAGGCAGCTACAGGCGGGCATGAGCAGATGAGATTTCTGTCACCGCCCACATTATCCACGCGGCTGACCGGTGGCCAATATTTTGCTGTCGCGTCGAAATCGCCATTGATAGCGCTTGCCGGGAACACTGCTTCCTCACGGGTGTAAGGATGTTTCCATTCGCTCGCCAGCGTATCGCCTGCCGTGTGCGGTGCATTGGCAAGAGGATTGTCGTCCGCAGGCCAGACACCATCGGCAACCTTTTTCGCCTCAGTTGCAATGGCAATCATCGCATCGCAAAGACGGTCGATTTCCGACTTCGGTTCAGACTCGGTCGGCTCGATCATCAGCGTACCGGCAACCGGCCAGGACATGGTCGGCGCATGGAAACCGTAGTCGATGAGGCGCTTGGCCACGTCTTCCACAGTCACGCCAGCGCTATCCTTCAGAACTCGCGTATCAACAATGCACTCATGCGCCACACGATCATGTGCGCCGGTATAAAGGATCGGATAAGCGTCCTTCAAACGATGCGCAATGTAGTTGGCATTGAGGATCGCAGCCTCGGTCGCCTTCTTGAGACCAGCGCCGCCCATCATGCGGATATACATCCACGTGATGACCAGAATGGATGCGCTACCGAAAGGCGCCGCCGAAACAGCGTGCTTGGAACCGATATCCACATGGCCCGGCAAATAAGGCACCAGATGCTTGGCAACGCCAATCGGGCCAACGCCCGGACCGCCACCGCCATGCGGGATGCAGAAGGTCTTGTGCAGGTTCATGTGACAGACGTCAGCGCCAATGTCGCAAGGACGGGCGAGCCCAACCAGCGCATTGAGGTTCGCACCGTCGAAATAGACCTGACCGCCATTTTCATGGACGATTTCGCAGAACGCCTTGATGCCTTCTTCGAACACGCCATAGGTCGAAGGATAGGTGATCATGAAGGCAGCGAGATTATCACGATGCTTCTCGGCCTTGGCTTTCAGATCGTCGATGTCGATATCGCCATCTGGACGGCAATTGACCACGACAACGCTCATGCCAGCCATCGAGGCGCTGGCCGGATTGGTGCCATGTGCAGACGATGGAATAAGGCAGATGTTGCGATGACCTTCGCCCCGCGACTGGTGATAGTGGCGAATTGCCAGCAGACCAGCATATTCGCCCTGGCTACCTGCATTTGGCTGTAGCGAAACGCCAGCAAAGCCGGTGACTTCACAAAGCCAAGCTTCGACATCCGCCGTCATCCTGGCATAGCCTTCGGTCTGTGCCGCAGGCGCAAACGGATGCAGATTAGCAACCGTGTTCCAGCTCACCGGCATCATTTCTGCTGCCGCATTGAGCTTCATGGTGCATGAGCCAAGCGGGATCATTGCGCGGTCAAGCGCCAGATCCTTGTCGGCCAGACGACGCAGGAAGCGCATCATCTCGGTTTCGGAACGATGCGAATGGAATACTTCCTGGGTGAGGAAGCCTTCACCGCGTCCCTTGCCGGGCACGAGAACCTTGTCACCGTCGACCAGCTTGGCACCAAACAGAACGGCAAGCGCTGCAAGATCTTCCTCGGTCGAGGTTTCATCGAAGGTTACGCCGACCGTGTCCGCATCGATGACACGAAGCAGACGACCGCCCTTGTCAGCTTCGTCAGCAATGGCCTTCGCCTTTCCGGCAACCTTGATGCTGACCGTATCGAACAGGCTATCGCCTGCGATTTCGACACCCGCGGCCTTGAGGCCGGAAGCAAAGCGGGCAGCAAGACCGGCAACGCGGGTGGCAATCGCCTGCAAGCCTGCCGGGCCATGCCAGATCGCGAAGGATGCGGCCATATTGGCAAGCAGGGCCTGCGCAGTGCAGATGTTGGAGGTCGCCTTGTCGCGACGGATATGCTGCTCACGGGTCTGGAGCGCCAGACGATAGGCCGCACGGCCATGCGCATCGACCGACTGGCCGACGATGCGGCCGGGAATGATGCGAGTCAGAGGTTCCGACACAGCCAGATATGCTGCATGTGGGCCCCCAAAGCCCATCGGTACGCCGTAACGCTGCATGGAGCCAACAGCCATGTCCGCGCCCCACGTCGCAGGCGCTTCCATGATCGTCAGCGCCAGCGGATCGGCAACGGCAATAACGAGTGCGCCCTTGGCCTTCGCATCGGCAATCACCTTGCTGAAGTCGCCGTAGACGCCGCGTGTATCCGGCCACGGCACGACGATGGCAGCAGTATTTTCATCGAGAGTGCTGCCGGTTTCGATCTGCCAGCCGAGCGGTTCAGCGCGGGTGTTCACCACATCAACCGTCTGCGGATGCAGTTCGCCTGCAAGCAGGATACGGCTTCGCTTGTCGCGGTGATGACGGCAGGCAACGCCAATGGCTTCAGCAACCGCAGTTGCTTCATCGAGAAGCGAGGCGCAGGCGACCGGCAGGCCGGTCAGTTCTGCAACCAGCGTCTGGAAGTGGAACAGAAGCTCAAGACGACCCTGGCTGATTTCCGACTGGTACGGCGTATAGGCGGTGTACCAGGCAGGGTTTTCAAACAGATTGCGCTGGATGACCGGCGGCGTATGCACACCATGATAGCCCGCGCCGATGAAGCTCTTCTTCACCACGTTGCGGCCCATGATGGCGTTCAGCTCTGCAAGCGCATCGGATTCACTGAGCGGCGCCGGCAGATCAAGCGCACGGTTCAGACGGATAGACGCCGGAACCGCCTGGGTGATGAGGGTTTCCATGGAAGGAAGGCCGAGCGCCGCAAGCATTGCGCGCTCGTCTTCCAGTCTCGGCCCGATATGGCGGGCAACAAAGGGAAGAACCTGCTGGGTCATCGCGTTATCCTACCAGTTTGTCGTAACCGGCCTTGTCGAGGAGACCGGAAAGCTGGCTTTCATCCGAAAGCTTCAGCTTGAACAGCCAGCCCTCGCCTTCCGCAGCCTGATTGATAAGAGCCGGATCGCTTGCAACGGCTTCGTTGACTTCGACCACTTCGCCATCGACCGGTGCATAAACATCGGAAGCGGCCTTGACCGATTCCACAACCACGATGCCTTCGCCCTTGGTCGCCGTGCGGCCGACGTCCGGCAGCTCGACGAAAACGAGGTCACCCAGTTGTTCCTGTGCGTGGATCGTAATGCCGACAGTGGCAACGCCGTTTTCGACGCTGATCCACTCGTGATCTTCGGTGAACAGGATATTGGCCATGGAAATCATCCTTTGCGATAGCGATGCGGAGTAAAGGGAAGTGCCGAAACGTCAACGGGCACCTTGTTGCCGCGAACGTCAGCGAAGACACGTGTGCCGGGGGTAGCGAGGCTTGCCTCTACATAACCCATGGCGACCGGGAAACCTGCCGATGGGCCAAACCCACCGGAAGTAACGGTGCCGATCTGGCGACCGGATTCATCAAAAAGATCGGCGCCAGCGCGGACCGGCTGACGGCCTTCCGGCTTTAGGCCCACACGCTTGGCAGCAGCGCCCTTGGCAATGGCGTCCAGAACGGCCTTTGCGCCGTTGAATGCAGCTTTTTCCCGCACAGGCTTGGTGATCGCCCAAGTGAGGCCGGCCGAAACCGGATCGGTTTCCGGCGTGATATCCTGACCGTGCAGGCAGAGACCGGCTTCAAGTCGAAGGCTGTCGCGTGCGGCAAGGCCGATCCATTCGACGCGCTCGTCGGCAAGCAGCCTGGTTGCAAGCGCGCGGGCCTCATCGGCTGGCAGGCCAATCTCGAAACCATCTTCGCCGGTATAGCCCGAACGGGTCATGAACCAGCCTTGCTTCGGCTCGAAACCGCTCATAAAGGCAAGCTCCGCACCTTTGAGACCGGCATCATTAATGACGCTTTCAGCTTCGGGCCCCTGAAGGGCGAGAAATACCCGGTCAAGCGGATTGACGGTTACGTTCTTGCCGGAAGCAGCTTCGTTCAGATGCTCGATATCGGCATCGGCATTGCCAGCATTGGCAACGACCATGAAACGGTCTTCACCAAGGCGCGTGACGATCAGGTCATCCAGCACGCCGCCATTTTCGTTGAGGAAGAACGTATATTTAGACTGGCCTTCCTTCAGCACAGTCGGGTCAAGCGGACAGGTTTCAGCAAGAAGTGCGGCAGCGTCCGCGCCCGAAACCTCGATCAGCTTCATATGAGAAATGTCGAAAAGGCCCGCATGTTCACGCGTATGAAGATGTTCCTTCATGACGCCCAGCGGATAGGTTATCGGCATGTTCCAGCCGGCAAATCCGCCGAAGCGCGCGCCAGCCTGTTCATGCAGATCCTGCAAAGGCAGGGTATTCAAATGTGCGGTATCGCCCATAACAACTCCAGAGTCGCACGTGTGCCTCCGCAAAATGCGGTTGCTTCGTGCCCCTCTGTCTCAGGCCTGAGAGACTCGCATGGCTAAAGCCATACTTACACCTTCGGCGCAGGGTTGCCCCCGACTTTCCAGAGTTGTCTTACCGGTCTGCGGTTCCTTGTACCTGAGAGATTTCGGGCGATTTCCCCTTCGGCGGCCAATTGGCGCTCTCCCGCAGACAGACAGTGCAAGAACGTCATACGATATGGCATCCCGACACCCGACAAAACTCCCTTAACCCAATCCGGGGCGCAAGTCATGTGGAATTGTTGTCTCTAACCGACGATTTCCCGGACTTTTGCGACAAAATTCGAAGCCTCCGGGATACCCGGATCTATACTTCATTATACAAGGCTGTCACGACACGAAGGACATCGCGCAATTAGGCGCGTGAGACGAATTAACAGACAGTTGCGCCGCTACAATTTGTGGGAGCAACTTTCTGGACGGTAAATTTTTAAAGAATTTTTAACCGGTTAGCCGCCGAAGCAGCCTGAATCGAGCCGATTTCCCCAATTCGGCATGAGATTGTGATCGCATGATGACCGAGCTGCGCAAAAGACGTGCAACTGACAAGCTTAAACGCATTGCAGCTATGCAAATCTGTCTCTCCAATTCGAAATGCTTCGAGCCTATATGCTGGTTGCAACAAAGAGATAAGATTTTTACTAGGTGAGAGAAATGAACCTGATCCGCTCGTACAACAACTGGCGCCGTTACCGTAACACTGTAAACGAACTGAGCCGCCTGAGCCCACGTGAACTGAACGACCTCGGCATCCTGCCTTCGGAAATCCCGTTCGTCGCACGCAAGGCCGCTGCTCGCTAATAGCGCACCGGAAGGCATTGGCCTTCTTCAAGGATCGCGAGTCCCCATAATTGCGCGGTCCTACAGTTTCCAGAATATCGCCGGGGTGTTTTCTCCTCCTCCCATTCCCTCGGTGATACAAGACCGGATATCCTCCTCCCAAGTCCGGTCTTCCCCATAAAACACCCGTCGCTTCCTCCCGCGACGGGTGTTTTCGTTTGGCGATTACCGCGCCGCGACCACCTCTATCTCGACCTTGAACTCCTCACGCGTGAAACCGGAAACGATCATCAGTGTCGAGGCTGGCGCGGGCTGCGGGAACAGCCGGTCGCGAACATCCATATATGGGTGCATATAGGCTCGGTCGGTGACATAGGCATTGATACGCACCACATTGGATAGGTCCATGCCTCCATCGCGCAGGATGCGGCTTATATTTTCAAAGCAGAGTTCTGCCTGAGCGCCGGCGTCTTCCGGTACATTTCCGTCCGGCGCGATGCCGAGCTGACCGGAACAGAAAACCATTTCTGCACCGGCTTTTAACTTCACGCCATGGCTGTAGGCGGCAAAAGGTGCGGCCATGTCGGCGGGTAGCAGATGTTTCAAAGTGCTCATCGTATATCCTCAAGCTTTCGGCGCAGCGGCCAGCATTTCTTTCAACCTTGCCGCCCCGGCAGCAACATCTGCTTCGCTCGGACTAATGCCCGCGGCCAGGAGCCGACGCGCGATCATATGATCTGCCGGGCGATTGATGGAATCGACAGCGACAAGCCTGTCACCGGCAAAGTGAAAGATGGAGAATGCATTTTCTTCCGGGTTTCCCGAAAGGATATGCCGGTCGGCATCAAAGGACAGGCCTGCCGTCTGCAACTTCATATCGCCCTGATCCGACCAGAACCATGCAATTTCCCTAAACGGCGCCTCGCGGCCCACAATGGTACGAGCGACATGCTTTGCCTGATCTGTCGCATTTTGCACCGATTCAAGCCGCACCCGACGACCGGCCTGAAAATGATCATAGCTTACGCAATCGCCGATAGCGTAGACGTGGCCCGCAGACGTGCGCAGGTTCTCATCCACAACAATGCCGTTGTCGATCGCAAGCCCAGCCATAACAGCAAGCTCCACGTTTGGCACCGCACCCGTACCGATCACAACCATATCGGCCGGGAATTTGGTTCCGTCTGCAGCTTCCACGCCTGTCACGCGACCATTTTCACCCTCAATGGCCGTCACGCCGAGACCCGTCAAAACTGTGATACTGGCGGCGCGGCTCCGCGCTTCCACGTGGGCGGAGATGTGCGTTGCAACCGAACGCCCCAGCACACGAGGTGCTGCCTCGATCAGAACTGTTTTTTTGCCAAGCGCGATCGCGCTATGAGCCATTTCCAGACCAATAAAGCCGCCGCCAATAATGACCACATTCTCAACACTGGGCATTGCTGCCGCGATGCGGCGGGCATCCTCCATCCGGCGGAGCGTGAAAACACCGTCAAGCTCGACACCTGACAAATTGGGAATGCGAGCACGCGCACCGGTCGCGAAGATCAGTTCCGACCAGCTCAGGACTCGCCCGTCATCAAGTGTGACCGTCTTGTCTGCAATAGATACGGCATCGACGCGATGGCCAAACATCATCTCGATATTATTGTCGCGATAGGCCGATTCCGGACGCAGAACCAGACCGCCCCCTTCCGGCGCTTTCAGATAGGATTTCGACAGTGGGGGCTTATGATAGGGAATATCGGTTTCGTCATTGATGAGAATGATTTCGCCTGCATAGCCTTCCTGCCGAAGACTGATCGCAGCCTGCGAGCCAGCATGGCCAGCCCCAATGATAATGCATCTTTCGTCCATAGGACCTCCGGAACTTTCCGCACATCATAAACCTGTCGCGGCCCGTCACGTGACCAAATAGCCACGGATTCACACCTTAATTGCACGCAATCCGTATATTTAAAACATTTAGTTTGACCGATCGGTCAGATTGTTTAGTAGGATGCACTCAAATCTGGTTTGACGCGCATCTTGTTCCGAAAACCGTTTCACACTTTTCGGGATGCGCTCTAACGCCCTTGGCCCGAGCGTGTAGGAGTTGCAGTCTTGAAACGATATTGGTCCGATTATACGAGCGAGGCATTCTCCCGCCTCGAGCGTGAGAAGCTCGTGGCGGTTCTGCCGGTTGGTGCAATCGAGCAGCACGGACCACACCTTCCGCTGGCCGTCGACGCTGCCATCGTTGACGGCATGGTCAAGGAAACCATCGCCCGCCTGCCTGAAACAAGCCACGCGCTTTTCCTGCCGACGCAAGCCATCGGCAAGAGCAATGAGCACAGCCGTTACCCTGGCACATTGACGTTTTCAGCCGAGACCATCATTCGCATGTGGTGCGAGATCGGCGCTTGCGTGGCAGGAAGCGGTGTCCGCAAGATGGCGCTGCTCAATAGCCATGGCGGCCAGATCAGTGTCATGGATATCGTAGCGCGGGAGCTTCGCATCCGTCACAACATGCTTGTTGTAAGCATCAACTGGTTCGGCCTTGGAATGCCGGAAGGTGTATACAGCGATCACGACCTGAAGCACGGCATTCATGCCGGCGACATGGAAACCTCAGTGATGCTGGAGATGCATCCCGATCTCGTCGATATGTCGAAAGTACAGGATTTCCGAACGCTTACGGAAACTTTTGCAAGTGATTTCCAACATCTTTCGCTGAGCGGCGGCGCCAAGCCTGCCTGGCAGATTCAGGATATCAATCCTTATGGCGCTGCTGGTGATGCGACGCTCGCGACCGCGGAGAAAGGTCGAGCGACGATCGATTTTGCCGCCGAGCGCCTGGTAGAGGTTCTGGCGGAAATTGAACGAGCGCCGCTCTCCTGGCTCGACAACAAAACAGCCTGGTAAGGACAATGAGCGTGGCCCCCAACTCGCAAGCTCCATCCTCCCTGATCGAGATAGACGGCGTCTACAAGCAATATGGTACCGGCGTGATGGCCGTGAGCGACATGTCGCTCAGGATCGAACAAGGCCAGTTCGTCAGCTTTCTCGGCCCCTCTGGCTGCGGCAAGAGCACGGCGTTGCGCATGATCGCCGGCCTGGAATCGATTTCAGCCGGAAATATCCGTATCAACGGCCACGCTCCCGGCAAGGGGCCTATCGGCGCGCAGGATATCGGTTTCGTATTTCAGGAGCCGACGCTGATGCCGTGGGCCAGCGTCTTCGACAATGTTTATTTGCCGTTGCGACTGTCCGGCATTGCCCGCAAGGAAGCAACCCCGCGCGTCGAAGAAGCGCTGGCACAAGTGGGCCTGTCCCGCTTTGCCACGGCATTTCCGAGGGAACTGTCCGGCGGAATGAAAATGCGCGTTTCCATCGCTCGTGCTCTGGTTACGCGTCCGCGTCTTCTGTTGATGGACGAGCCATTTGCGGCGCTGGATGAGATGACGCGCTTCAAGCTCAACAATGACGTTCTGCGACTTTGGCAGGAACACGGTCTGACCGTGATTTTCGTAACCCACAGCGTTTATGAGTCGGTTTATCTGTCCAACCGGGTAGTGGTGATGGCTGCCCGACCGGGCCGCGTTGTGGCCGACATACCGATCATCGGCCCCTACCCACGTGCCGAAAACTACCGCACAACCGATGCCTACGCGAGATATTGCGCCAAGGTGTCCGACGCGCTGACCGCGACACTTTCCTCCGAAGATATCGATCATTGAGGACAGGACGATGAATCCGATACAAACCGAACTGCCTGTCCTGAATGTCGAACAGGATCGCCTCGCCCGGCGCGAGCGCGCCTTGCGTATTGTCATGCCGACGCTGGCGATCATAATCGCCCTTGGCATATGGGAAGGTCTCGTCCGTTATTATCAGGTGCCGCATTACCTGATCCCTGCGCCTTCGCTGGTTGCTCAGACGCTTATAAAGGACGGGCCATCGCTGATGGCCTCCATGTGGTTTACGGTCAAGTTGACCCTGATCTCGCTCGGCTGTGCAATTATCGGCGGCATTCTGCTCGGCATGATTTTCGCCCTCTCCCGCCCCATAGAAATGGCGTTCTTTCCATTCGCCGTTATCCTTCAGGTAACGCCGGTCATCGCTATCGCGCCGCTGATCCTCATCTATGTGCGTGATACTTTTTCAGCCCTGCTGATCTGTGCATGGATCGTGGCGTTCTTCCCGATCCTGTCCAACACCGTGATTGGATTGCGCAGCGCCGACCACAACCTGCGCGATCTTTTCCGGCTCTACCGTGCCTCGCCATGGCAGCGCCTGCGCTATCTGCTGGCGCCAAGCGCATTGCCTTATTTCATGGCCGCGCTGAAAATCGCCGGTGGCCTGTCACTGATCGGCGCAGTTGTCGCTGAGTTTGTTGCCGGTACGGCAGGCCAGAGCACAGGGCTCGCCTCACGCATTCTGGAATCGAGCTTCCGCAACGAAATTCCGCGCATGTTTGCGGCACTTTTCCTCGTATCGCTGCTCGGCATCGTGATCTTCCTCGTGACAAGTTGGCTGTCGCGCCTTGTCCTCGGACGCTGGCATGAAAGCGAGATCCGTCGTGAGCGCTAGAATGTTGCAAGGGGTAGCCATAGCCGGTCGCACCGGGCACTCCGACATCCAGATCGAAGACAGTCGTATCGCCTCGCTTGTACCGTCGCAGGCAAGGAATGGTGGCTTCGTCACACCGCTTTTCGCAGATATTCATGTCCATCTGGACAAGACTTTTACGATCCGGCGCATTGCTGAAAATGGCGACGCCAAGGTGGATTGCCTGTTCGACGCAATCGACCTGATGAACACAGACCGGAAGAACTGGAGCGAGGCGGATATTCGCGCCCGCGCGACCCAGGGCCTTCAGGCCGCGTTTGAACAAGGCGTCGGTGCGATGCGCAGCCATGTTGACTGGACGACACCGGAAGTGCCCACTGCCTGGCCCGTTCTCAACGAACTGCGTCAGGAATGGAAAGACCGCCTCGACCTCCAGCTTGCAGCGCTCGTCCATGGCGATCTGGTGCTTGATGCGGGTTCGCAAATCGCAGCCCGCGTTGCAAAAGACGGCGGCGTGTTCGGCGCGTTCTTCTATCGCAATGCCGATCTTGAAGCCAAAATCGAAGAGATGTTCCGTGTTGCCGTGCAGCACGACCTCAACCTCGACTTTCATGTCGATGAAGGGCTGGAGGTAGAAGCGGACGGCTTCTCGCTGATCGTATCGGCCACCAGACATCATGGCATGGGCGGTCGAGTGCTGTGCGGCCATGCCTGTTCACTATCGCTGCGCGGGCCGGACGAACTGCAGCGGATTCTTGATGCCGCCGCCGATGCAGGCACCGCGCTCGTGTCGCTGCCAACAACCAATCTTTATCTACAGGATCGGATCGGGGGGAAATCTCCGCGCCAGCGCGGTGTCGCGCCTCTCAAGGAAGCGCGAGCAGCGGGCATGGATGTCATGCTCGGCTCTGACAATGTTGGCGATGCATTCTACCCTTATGGCAATTATGACCCACTCGCCATACTGCGTCTTGCAGCGCCGGTCTGCCATGTCGAACCGCAGGAATGGCTCGACAGCATCACTACCCTGCCCTCCCGACTTATCGGCAGCGAGCGCATACAGCCCCTTCAGGTGGACGGCTTGGCCAGCTTCATATGGCACGATGCCGAAGACCTTACCGATCTCATCAGCCGTCCGCAGGCCCGCCGCGTTGTCTGGCGCGACGGTACAAAAATTTAATCGGAGAACCCCATGAATTCTGCCGCACCACAGCGCATCTATGACTGGGCCGCATTCCGCGCCGAAATCGACGGAATCCGCATCTACGATGACCCGAAGCAGGTCGAACTGCGCTCTCGGGATTATTTCTGGTACAGCCCCATCCTCACCGAGGATATCGGCCATTATGTCGGCGATCTCGTCGTCATTCCGAAGGATCAGGACGAAGTACGCCGCGTTGCTGCTGCTGCCGCGAAACTTCGCATCCCGATCACCGTTCGCGGCGGCGGTACCGGCAATTACGGCCAGTGCGTTCCGCTTGAAGGCGGCATCATCCTGGACATGACCAAGATCGACCGCATCGTGTCCATCGAACCCGGCAGGGTTCGTGTCGAAGGCGGGGCTCGCATTTCGCGTCTTGACGATGCCGTGCGCGAGACCGGACAGGAATTGCTGATGTATCCGTCCACCCGTCGCATCGCCACGATTGGCGGCTTTTTCTCCGGCGGTTCAGGCGGCATCGGTTCGCTACGCCACGGCATGCTGCGCGACGATGGCAACGTTTATTCCGTCAAGGTCCTGACCGTGGAACCGGAACCGAAAATCATCCAACTGACGGGACGCGACATCCATAAAGTCCAGCATGCCTATGGGACCAACGGCATCATTCTGGAACTGGAAATCGGCCTCACCAAATCGACCGACTGGATACATACCGCAGCCTTGTTCGACAGTTACGAGGCAACGCTCAACTTCTGCCTCAAGGCACTGGAAGCCAATCTGGACTGCTATCTGCTAACGACGGTAGATCGTCGTTTTGCGCGCTTCTATACCAAGTTCGGCGAACTCTTCCCTTCCGACAAGGATGCGGTTTTCGCCATGATCGCACCGGAAGAGATGGCCCGTTTCGAGGCTCTCGCCACGGAATTTGGCGGCAAGATTTCCTTCGCCATGACGCTGGACGAATTGCACAAGAACGGTCTCCAGCCCGCTTACGAATGCGGCTGGAACCATACGACCTTGCAGGCACTGAAGGCCGAAGAAGGCTGGACCTACCTTCAGGTTGCCTATCCGCGCCCATTCGATGTTGATGTGGTGACCCGCCAGATCGCGCGCTACGGCGAAACACAATATATGCATCACGAAATGGCCCGGCTCGAGGGTGAAGTGCAGATTTTCGCACTTCCGCTTGTCCGCTTCGAAGGCCGTGACGAGATGTATCGCCTGATCAAGGAACTGGAGCAGGTTGACGGCTGCGACATCTACGATCCTCACGCCTACACCATCGAGGATGGCGGCATGAAGGAGATCGACAGCGTTCAGATCGAGTTCAAGAAACTCGCCGACCCGTACGGCCTGCTCAATCCGGGTAAAACACGCGGCTGGACCGCCGACATGGCTTTGACTGATTAAAACAAGGGGAACCAATATGAAAAAAACTCTGGTTGCGGCGTTTGCCGCGCTCTCCGTGGGCCTTTCCGCACAAATGGCCCATGCGCTCGACAAGGTGACGCTTGGCACCAACTGGCTGGCGCAAGCCGGTCACGGCGGCTTTTATCAGGCCGTAGCCGATGGCACTTACGAGAAATACGGCCTCGATGTGCAGATTGACATGGGCGGGCCACAGGTCAACAACCGCCCGATGCTGGCCGCGGGCCGTCTTGACTTCCTGCTGACCGGCAACCTGCTTCTGTCGTTCAACAATGTCGCCAATGGCGTGCCGACAACGGTTGTAGCCGCCTTCTACCAGAAAGACCCGCAGGCACTGATGGTGCATGAAGGCCAGTACAAGGATTTCAAGGACCTCGCCAATGCGCCGACCGTGCTGATGGGCAAGGATGCGCAGTTTTCCTTCTGGCCGTGGCTGGTGAAGGAGTTCGGCTTCAAGGACGAACAGCTTCGTCCCTATAATTACAGCCTCGCCCAGTTTCTTAGCGACCAGAAGGTCGTGCAGCAGGCTTATGCTACTGCGGAACCGATCTATGCCGAGAAGGAAGGTGCGAAGGTCACGACCTACCTCCTCGCCGATTATGGCTACAGCACTTACGGCAACACGATCGAAACCCGTCAGGACCTGATCGAAAAGAATCCCGATCTCGTACAGCGTTTCGTCAGCGCTTCCATCGAGGGCTGGACCAATTTTCTCTATGGCGACCGCAGCAAGGCCTATGAATTGATCCTGAAAGATAATCCGGACATGAGCAAGGAAACGCTCGATGCGGAACTGGAGCGGATCAAGAACCTCCAACTCATCGACAGCGGCGACACGCTCGAAAAGGGAATCGGCGCTATTTCGATGGATCGCGTCAAGGCGTTTTACGAACTTGCCCGCAAGGCAGGAATTGTCAGCGGTGACGAACTCGACATGAGCAAGGTTGCGACCGACGCCTTCGTTAACAAGGGCATAGGGCTCGACATCAAGAAAAAGCTGGGCCAATAAGCCCCTTACCAATCGCGGCAGGTATGGATGAGTAACAGCGACGAGAATGAAGACACCGAACTGACCGGACGGGACAAGGTCCTCGGCCGCAGGCGGCGCATTCTCGGCGCAATACGGGCCGCCGCGATCGACGAGTTTGCCGAGAAAGGCCTTGCGGGGGCATCCACGCAAGGCATTGCGCACCGCGCCGGTCTCACCAAGCCGCAATTGCACTATTACATTTCCAGCAAGGAAGAACTCTACGAGGATATCATCGTCTATATCCTCGACGAGTGGGAAGAAATATTCCTCGGCGCCAATACCGAAAACGATCCTGCCAAGGTGATCCGGCAATATATTCGCGCCAAGCTCGAATACAGCCAGAAGAACCCCAAGGCTTCTCGCCTTTTCACCACCGAAATTGCCAATGGTGCGCCCTATCTCGGACGCCACTGGGCCAAACATCAGTCAGCGACCCAAAACGCTGTCCGCCTCATCCAGTCATGGGTGGACGACGGGCGCATCAGGCCTGTCGACCCGCTGCTGTTTCAGATGCATATCTGGGCCGTGACCCAGCATTATGCCGATTTTGAAGCGCAGGTGCGCAGCATGATGGAGCTCGACAAGGACGAACCGCTGGATCTCGAACGGATCGAGAAGGAAGTTTCTGCACTCTTTCTGCGCGCCTGTGGGCTGGAATAGGACATTCCCTGAACGATTTTCGTCAGCGTAGCCCTTCAAGTTCCGCAATGCGGGCGGCACTGTCCTTTTCCAGCATTCGGGTCATTTCGCGAATGACCGTTTCCGCCAGCACAAAGAGCGCAGCCGAAGAATCCCATGCGGACGGCACGGCTGTGCGTCCCGCTAGAACATGACGGGCCACGCGTGCTATCGGCGAAAGCCACTGGTCGGTGACGAGAACGACCTCGACACCGCGTGACCGCGCCTTTTCGGCAAGCTGCAAAAGACTGTCCTGATAACGGCGAATATCGAAGACCACCAGAACGTCGCGCTTTCCCATATCGAGAAGGCGGTCACGCCAGACGCTCTCCTGCCCGCCAAGATGGAAGACGTGGGGACGAATGATCGTCAAATGTGCGGCCATATATTGCGCGATGGGATCGGTGAAGCGCCCGCCGATCAGGTAGATGTTTCCCTTGGCGTCGGTCAAGGCCGAAACAGCCTGCCTCAGTTGCTTTTCGCCAAGGTGCCGGAAGCTTTCACGGATATTTTCCAGCGTATGCTCCACCGCCGGATAAGCCGTATCCGGCCCGGTTCCCGGCTGTTCATTGCGATGATGCGGAGACTGTAACTGGGCAGCGAGTTCGTCCTGCAACCGCGCCTGGAAATCGGGATAATTCTGAAACCCGAGCCTGTTTACAAAGCGAAGGATCGTCGGGGAACTGACACCGGCCAGAGCGGAAAATTCCGCGACGGTTTTCAGCCCCAGGATTGGATAATTGGCGATCAGCGTCTGCGCGGCGCTTCGCTCGCCCGCCGGCATCGTATCGATCCGTTCGTTGATCAGTTCCGCAACGCTTGCATGCACAGGCAGAGTACTTCCCTTAGCGACTGCCCTTATAAAATTTGGGCGAAATTGTGTTTGACAAATAATCATAGGACGTATCAAATAATCCGCAATAGCGCATAAGTGGAAAAAACGTAACATAAGTTACAGCGCGGGGAACGAACAGAATGACGGACGAGCGAGAACATCGCACGGCTTCGTGCGAGCCTGTTTCTGTCTTCAACAAGGAGGGGGAAAGTCCCTATCTTCTTGTCTGCGAACATGCGTCCAATTTCATTCCAGAGACTTTCGACGGACTTGGACTGGATGCCGATGCCTTGCGGGCACATATTGCGTGGGACCCCGGCGCGGTGGAAGTTGCCAGACGTCTGGCTTCGTCTCTCAACGCGCCGCTTGTCGAAAGTCAGCTTTCGCGCCTGCTGATCGACTGCAACCGGCCGCTCGACGCCCATGATCTTATTCCGGAAATCAGCGAGACGACCGTGGTTCCCGGAAACCATGCACTCAACTCCATGGAGCGTATGGCGCGTATCGATCTTTCGCATCGTCCATTCCACACTGCTGTTGAACAGATCATTTCAAGACGTGCGCAACGCGGGCTGCCATCATGGATCGTGACGATCCATTCCTTCACTCCCATTTATCGGGATGTACCCCGCCCATGGCAGATCGGCATCATCCACGATGAAGACGAGCGGATCGGCAAGCCACTGATTGAGGCCCTGCGCAAGGACGATACCCTCCATGTGGGCGTAAACGAGCCCTATTCGCCAGCGGATCGTGTCTATTACACGCTGGAGCGTCACGCGCGGTCGCGCAATGCACCCTGCGTGATGATCGAATTGCGCAACAACGAGATTGCCGATGGTTCGGCCCAGACTGCCTGGTCCGAAAAACTCGCAACCATATTGGAGGACATAGCGAAAGCAATTGGTCCTCAAGACACTGAACAGGGAGCCTGAAGGAGCCGGAAATGCCGAAGCCGATCAGACTGTTCGTCAAATATGTTGATGCAATGAATTATTACATCGGGCGCTTTGCGATGTATCTGTTCTTCGCACTCGGCGCCTGCCTCCTTTACTCCACTTTTTCCCGTGTGTTTCTCGGCGTACCGGTGAATTGGGTACTGGAGATGTCCCAGTTCCTCCTCTCCGCCTATTATCTGCTCGGCGGCGCCTATGCCATGCAGCAAGGCGCGCATGTGCGCATGGATCTTTTCTTCGACCGCCTTTCTCCGCGAAGAAAAATGATCACGGACATGATCAGCATCCTGTTCATCATCTTCTATCTGGGCGTGATGGTTGCGGGCGGAATTTCAGCGACCAATTACGCCATCGTTTACAACCAGAAGAACTATACCGCCTGGGCGCCGCTTCTCTGGCCGATCAAGCTCATCATGACCGTCGGTATTTTCCTGCTGCTGCTGCAATGCGTCTCCAATTTCTTCAAGGACTGGGCCTCCCTGCGCGGAAAGCCGATCAGCACGATTGCGGGTCCTGCCATTGAGGAAGGACATCACATATGAGCTCTGAATTCATTACGCTCTTCATGTTTGCAACCATGATGGTGCTGCTGATGACCGGGCAGCGCGTATTTGGCGTGATCGGTTTCGTCGGTTCGCTCGCGGCACTCCTGCTTTGGGGCAAAGGCTCGTTCGAGATGCCCTATAATGCCACCTTTGCAGTACTGAACTGGTATCCGCTCATCACGGTGCCGTTCTTCGTCTTCATGGGTTATATGCTCTCGGAATCGGGCATTGCCAGCAATCTCTACCGGATGTTCCACGTCTGGTTCGGCGGCATTCGCGGCGGTCTCGCGCTGGGCACGATTGGCCTGATGGTCATCATTTCCTGCATGAACGGCCTCAGCGTCGCGGGCATGGCAATCGGCGCCACCGTGGCGCTGCCCGAACTGCTGAAACGCGGCTACAACAAGGTGATGGTTACGGGTGTCATCCAGGCGGGCAGCTCGCTCGGCATCCTCATTCCACCGAGCGTCGTGCTCGTTCTTTATGCGATGATCGCCCGGCAGCCGGTTTTGCAGCTGTGGCTCGCAGGCATCGGCCCTGGCCTTCTCATGGCAGCGCTCTTTGCGATCTACATTTATATCCGCTGCCGTATCCAGCCCGAACTCGGACCAACATTGCCCAGAGAAGAGCTGGATAAGATCACGTGGCGTGACCGTTTCGTCACCCTGCGCGCAGGCATCTTGCCGCTTGTGGTCTTCGGCGCGATGATGGGCCTGTTCCTCACCGGCGTTACCAGCCTTGTCGAAAGTTCCGCCGTCGGCGCCTTACTTGCAACGCTTGCCGCACTTTTTACCGGACGCCTGAACAAGGCGGTATGGGAAACCACGACACGCAACAGTCTCACCGTCACCTGCATGTTCCTCTGGATCATTCTGGCGGCGCTGTGCTTTTCGTCGGTCTATGACGGTCTCGGCGCGGTGAAAGCCATTGAAAAGATCTTGCTCAACACCTTCGATCTTTCGCCGTGGACAATCCTGGTACTAATGCTGTTTTCATTCATCATACTGGGCATGTTCCTTGATGATACGGCCATGCTGGTCATCGTAGCGCCGCTTTACATACCGCTGGTCAAGAGCCTCGGCTTTAACGCCATCTGGTTCGGCGTGCTCTACACCATCACTTGCCAGATCGCGTATATCACGCCGCCCTTCGGCTACAATCTCTTCATGATGCGAGCCTTGGCGCCGAAGGAAGTCACGCTGATAGATATCTATCGATCGATCGTGCCGTTCTTCTTCCTCATGGTGCTGACCATCATCATCCTGATGATTTTTCCGGAGATCGCGATGTGGTTGCCCAACTGGTACACAGGACGATGACGACAATTACGGGAGAATGCGCATAACCGGTAACAAGAGCCCCAATGGCCAGACCGGAACAAATAAAGGGTGAACTCAAACAAGAGTGGGAGAATGGGCATGAATGAGAATAGCAAGCTTAACAAACGCGATTTTCTCAAGAAGGCCGGGCTGACGTCTGTAGGTGCCTTGGGGGCAAGCACACTTGCAACGCCTTACGTCAGGGCACAGAGCCCGATCAAATGGAGGTTGCAGACCTATGCAGGCCCGGCCCTTGCCGAGCACGTCATCAAGCCCTCGATTGACGCGTTCAACAAGGCTGCCAATGGCGAAATGGTGATCGAACTTTACACGGCCGACCAGCTTGTGCCGCAAGGTGAGTTGTTCCGTGCCGTTCAGTCCGGCACGATCGACGCCGCGCAAAGCGACGACGACTCCATGGCGTCGCCGGTCGACGTTGCGGTGTTTGGGGCCTATTTCCCCTTCGCATCGCGCTACAGCCTTGATGTGCCCGCCTTGTTCAACTGGTATGGGCTCAACGAAATCTGGGAAGAAGCATATAAGGAAATTCCGGGTGTAACGTGGCTTAGTGCCGGGTCCTGGGACCCCTGCAATTTTGCTACAACCAAGCCGATCCGCAGTCTGCAGGATCTGCAAGGATTGCGTGTCTTTACCTTCCCGACCGGGGGACGTTTCCTGACCAAATTCGGCGTCGTTCCGGTGACTTTGCCATGGGAGGATATTGAAGTAGCCATCCAGACCGGCGAACTGGACGGTGTGTGCTGGTCCGGTGCGACGGAAGTATATACGGTCGGCTGGGCCGACATTAACAAATACTACCTCACCAACAATATCAGCGGCGCTTGGGCAGGCTCCTATTTTGCCAATACGGAAAAATGGAATGCCGTGCCGGATCACCTCAAGCAGCTGTTCAAGCTGGCCATGGATTCATCGCATTACTACCGCCAGCATTGGTATTGGTGGGGCGAAGCGCATTATCGCACCACAGGAGGGAAGCTGGAACTGACCAGCATTCCCGAAGCTGAATGGAAGCAGGTGGAAGATGCAGCCATGCAGTTCTGGGATGAGATTGCGGCCAAGAGTGCACGAACCGCGAAAGTGGTCAAAATCCTCAAGAAATACCAGAAGACCATGCGCGATGCAGGCGCACCGTACCGTTATGCCTGACGAACAAGGGCGCCGTGCTTTCGCGCGGCGCCTCTCACTTCATTCCGTGGGAGCACAGCAAACTAAATGGCCGGACAACTGACATTCGATGCATTGAAAAAGGCAGTCGCGGAAGATGAAATCGATACGGTTCTTGCGTGTTTTGTGGACATGCAGGGACGCCTGATCGGCAAGCGCTTCTACGGGCAGTTCTTCGTGGAGTCCGGTTACGACGAGACCCACGGCTGCAATTATCTTCTCGCAGACGATATCGATATGGAGCCGGTCCCGGGCTATGAGGCCGCCGGATGGGATAAGGGCTATGGCGATTTTGTCATCAAGCCGGACCTTTCGACCTTGCGGGTCGCCACATGGCTGGAAAAGACAGCCATCGTGCTTTGCGACGTGCTCGATCATCACGACCACCAGGATCTGGCGCATTCTCCGCGCGCCATCCTCAAGAAGCAACTCGCCCGCCTGCACGAGCGCGGCTATCGCGCCTATTTTGCATCCGAGCTCGAATTCTATCTGTTCGATGAGACCTACAAGACGGCCCGCGCCAAGCACTGGCAGGACATGGAAACGGCTTCGCCTTATGTGCAGGATTATGTCATCCACCTGACCACCAAGGAAGAACCGGTTCTTCGCGCAATGCGCAATCAACTAGCGGCGGCGGGCATTCCGGTCGAAAACTCGAAGGGTGAATGGGGCCCGGGGCAGGAAGAGCTGAATGTGCGCTACGCCGAAGCGCTCGAAATGGCGGATCGCCATGTCATCATGAAAAACGCGATGAAGGAAATCGCCGAGGCGCAGGGCAAATGCATCACCTTCATGGCCAAGTATGATTACAGCAAGGCGGGAAGCTCGAGCCACGTGCACAACTCCATCTGGAGCGCCGACGGCAAGGAGCCGCTCTTCTTCGATCCGAAAGCGCCTTACACCATGACCCCGCTGATGCGTTCATGGGTAGCTGGGCAACTCAAATACGCCACCGATTACACCTATTTCCTGGCGCCCTATATCAATTCCTACAAGCGTTTTCAGGCTGGCACTTTTGCGCCAACGAAGATCATGTGGAGCCAGGATAATCGTACGGCAGGGTTTCGCCTGTGCGGCGAAGGCACGAAGGGCATTCGCATCGAGTGTCGCATCGGCGGTGCCGATCTCAATCCATATCTGGCCTTTGCAGCCCTTATCGCAGCAGGTTTGAAAGGAATAGACGAGCAGCTGGAACTTGAAGAACCTTTCGTCGGCGACGCCTATAGTGCCGTGAAACTCAAGGAAATTCCCTATACGCTTCGCGAAGCCGCTCAGGCTCTCAAGAACTCCGCGTTTCTCAAGGAGGCGCTCGGTGAGGCCGTGGTCAACCATTATGTGCATACCGCCCATTGGGAGCAGATCGAATACGACCGGCGCGTGACCGACTGGGAGCTGCACCGCGGTTTCGAGCGCTACTGACCCCGACATAATGCCAGACTTCAAAGGAAACTACAGATGAGCGGCACAGCCAAAATCATCTCCCCGATAGACGGCTCTGTATATGCCGAACGTCCTTTCTTGAACGAGACCGCAATCGCCTCGGCCGTCGCCGCTGCCCGCGACGCGCAGGCCGGATGGGTTCAATTGAGCATAGCGGAACGCGCACGTTATTGCCGGTCAGCCCTTGATGCCCTCGCCGGAATGCAGGACGAGATCGTGCCTGAAATCGCATGGCAGATGGGACGGCCAACGCGCTACGGCGGCGAAAATGGCGGCGTTCAGGAACGCGGCCAATATATGATCGACATCGCCGAGGAGTCCCTCAAGGCCTATGTGCCAGCGCAGAAGGACGGCTTTCGTCGGTATGTCAAACATGTACCGCTCGGCGTCGTGATGGTAATCGCGCCATGGAATTATCCTTACCTCACCGCAGTCAACACGATCATCCCCGCGCTGATGGCCGGAAACACGGTGATCTTAAAACATGCGACGCAGACGCTTCTGGCAGGTGAACGCTTTGCAAAAGCGTTCGAGAAGGCCGGGCTGCCCAAGGGCGTGTTCCAGAACGTCGTCCTTGATCACGCGTCAACGGAAAAGCTGCTTGCATCCGGCGCAATCGACCATGTGAATTTCACCGGGTCGGTCGGCGGCGGGCGGGCCATTGAGAGGGCTGCTGCAGGCACCTTCATGACGCTTGGGCTGGAGCTTGGCGGCAAGGACCCGGCCTATGTGCTCCCCGACGTCAATCTGGATCATGCCGTCGCCAACCTTGTGGATGGCGCGTTCTTCAATTCCGGCCAGTGCTGCTGCGGAATTGAGCGCATCTATGTTCATGAAGCCATCTATGACCGCTTCGTTGACGGTTTCATTGACCTGACGAAGCAATATGTGGTCGGCAACCCTCTCGACGGTTCAACGACGCTTGGCCCGATGGCGCAGGCGCGTTTCGCCGATCTCATCCGCGAGCAGAAAGCCGAAGCCTTGCGCAAGGGCGCAAAGGCCCACATCGATATGAGCGTCGAAAATGATCGCGCTGGTTCCCCTTACGTCGCGCCGGAAGTGCTTACCAATGTGGACCACCAGATGAGCGTCATGCGTGAGGAAAGTTTCGGCCCCATCGTCGGCATCATGAAAGTCCGCAACGATGAGGAAGCCCTAGCACTCATGAACGACAGCATCTATGGCCTTACGGCTTCGCTCTGGACTGCCGATACGGACCACGCAACAGCCCTCGGCGATCGCATCGAAACGGGTACGGTTTTCATGAACCGCTGCGATTATCTCGATCCTGCACTTGTCTGGACCGGGGTGAAAGACACCGGCAAGGGCGCCGCACTGTCGCCCATCGGCTACGGCAATCTCACGCGACCGAAATCCTTCCACCTGCGCGAGAAAATCTGACCTGATTTGAGTTCTGGAAAGCAATCGACATGACCACTTTGACTGCCAAATGGAATTTCCCCACCACCGTGCTTTTCGGCCCTGGCCGCATCAAGGAACTGCCTGCGGTCCTCAAGGGTGCTGGCATTGAGAACCCGCTCTTTGTGACCGATCCTGGGATGGCAAAGCTTCCCGTGGTGGCCTCAACACTCGCTATTCTGGACGAAGCTGGCGTCAAATACGGAGTGTTTTCCGATGTGAAACCCAACCCGGTCGAAAGCAATCTCTACGCGGGTGTCGAGGTTTTCAAGAGCGGCAAGCATGATGGCGTCATCGCATTTGGTGGCGGTTCGGCGCTGGACCTTGGCAAGCTGATTGCCTTTCAGGCAGGACAGACACGGCCGGTCTGGGATTTTGAAGACATAGGCGACTGGTGGACCCGTGCGGACAGCAAGGCCATTGCCCCAATCATCGCCGTGCCAACCACTGCGGGCACCGGATCGGAAGTTGGCCGTGCAGGCGTTCTGACCAACGAAACGACCCACACCAAGAAAGTCATCTTTCACCCCAAGATGCTTCCGGTCACGGTCATTGCCGATCCTGAACTTTCAATGGGGATGCCGCCTTTCATTACGGCGGGCACAGGCATGGATGCGCTGGCGCACTGTCTTGAAGCCTATTGCGCACCGGGCTTTCACCCCATGGCAGATGGTATCGCGGTCGAGGGCATCCGTCTCGTTTTTGAAAACCTTCCAAAGGCTTACGCCGACGGCAAGAATGTCGAAGCCCGCGCCAACATGATGGCGGCTGCGGCCATGGGTGCGACAGCCTTCCAGAAGGGTCTGGGCGCAATCCACTCCCTCTCCCATCCGATCGGCGCTCTCTACGATACACATCACGGCATGACCAATGCGGTTTTCATGCCTTATGTTCTGATTCAGAACCGGTCGGCCATCGAAACGCGCATCGAAAGGCTCGCCGATTATCTTGGTATCGAGGGCGGGTTCGACGGGTTTCTGACGGCCATCATGAAACTGCGCAGCGACCTCGGTGTCCCCAATGCACTGCCTGAATTCATCAAGGGTCTCAGCATGGACAATGCCCGCAAAGATCTGATCGCTGAGATGGCAATAGTAGATCCTACTGCCGGCGGCAATCCGATTGAATTGACAAAGGAACGCGCGTTGAAGTTGCTAAACGCCGCTATCGAAGGTAAGGTTTGAAACACTAAATTCGGGATAAAATCCATCCTGCAACAGTGCGAAGCGATTTGCGCAGGATACTGCGCAAAAACAAAATGGATAAAGGTAAGCATCGCACCACCTACGGCGGGGGGCGATGCATTGGGGAGCAGGTTCTTGGGGAGGAGCCTGCTCCCTTTCCTTTGCAAAAGTCAGCCATGCAAGAATCCAGACCCGACTTTTAACCGGACGAAAAATGGGAACAAAGGAATAGTTTCAATCGTTCAACCTCGTTATATTAACAAGGAGGGTTGCACATGAATATATTCAAGCAGACCTGTGTCGGGGCCTTCGCCGTGATTTTCGGAGCGACATCGGTTGTACCGACAATGGCGGCACCCATGAATCTGGAGCGCCCTGTCATCAACGACAATGTGGAGCAAGTGCGCGATCATCGCCGACCGCCGCGCCATTTCCGGGGCCATCGGCACAATCGACCCGGCCACTGGAACGGTCACCGGGGTTATCGGCATCATCGCCACGGCTATCGTCGCCATAGCGATGGGTGGTGGTATCCGCTGGCGGCTTTTGGCGCAGGCGCCATTGTTGGCGGCGCATTAAGCCAGCCGCGCCACGTCTACCGGGCACCAAGAATGTCAAACGCGCATGTTCGTTGGTGCTATAACCGCTTCCGGTCCTATCGCTCCTGGGACAATACGTTCCAGCCCTATAATGGGCCACGTAGACAGTGCTTTTCGCCCTACTATCGTGGATAATCGCAAAGCGCCCTCCGGGGCGCTTTTTCATGCAATCCGCAATACGCCGAAGCGGATTGGGACGGAATTTTCCGAATTTTGCTTCGGCCACCGCTGGACGTCTCATTCAAACAGGAATAAGCAAGCCTGCGTCATATCAACGTCGCGAGGAAATTTTTCTTCGTTACATTCTTTCGCGGCGAGAAGGACAATATTCAGAACACCGATCTTGGAAGAAATGTGCTGATTTTCTCCAAGACCAGTTCAGTCCCAGCCGACGGCCACTCTTTAGCCGCGTGCATTGCGCGGGCAGGTTGATTTCGGCGCAAATTCGAGTTTGAAAATGTCGCATACTACCGCCGCAAGCCCTGCACCTTCCAACGCACAACGCGTCGCGATGACAGCCCTCATCGTTGGCGGCATCGCTATCGGCAGTTCGCCGATATTTGTGCGCCTTTCCGAGGTGGGGCCGCTGGCAACAGGCTTTTGGCGTCTAGCACTTGCAGTTTTACCGCTGCTGTTCATGGATGGTCGCGAACGGCGCGACGAAAAGGATGCGGCACCGCTCACACCAACCGACTGCCTGCGCCTCGCCCTGCCCGGCCTGTTCATCGCTTTCGACCTCGGCGCGTGGCACTTGTCGCTGCACATGACATCCGTTGCAAATGCCACGTTGCTCGCCAATATGGCGCCGATTTTCGTGACACTCGGCGCATGGCTGCTTTTCAAGTCGCGCGTGAGCACATCCTTCATGATCGGCCTTGCCGTCGCTGTCATTGGCGTCATCGTGCTAAAGGGCGGGCCGGGCGAGCTTCTCCAATCGCGATCGTCCGGCGATGCGATGGCGCTTCTGGCCGCAGTCTTCTATGCTGGCTACATCCTTTCGGTGGGTCGCTTGCGCAGCCGCTTTTCTACCATGCGCATCATGCTATGGAGCAGCGCGATTGCCGCCGTATTTTCATTGCCGATCGCCTATTTCATGGAAGGCCAGATACTGCCTGCGACGCTCTATGGATGGCTTATCCTCGCGGGCCTTGCATGGGTGACCCACGCCGCAGGCCAGAGCATGATCGCCTATGCGCTTGCCTATCTTCCCGCGTCGTTCTCGTCACTCACCTTGCTTCTACAACCGGTCGTCGCGGCGTTTCTTGCCTGGACTATCCTGTCGGAACCTATCGGCATGTTGCAGGCTCTGGGCGGTATCATCGTGATATCGGGTATTCTGATTGCTCGAAGAGGATAGGATATGAAAAAGCCCCGGAGAACCGGGGCTTTCTTACTGAGCTGATTATTCAGCCAGCCATTCCTTGATGCGGTCCGGATGATCCGCGATATATTTGTCGACGGCCTTTTCATAGGATGTTTCCTGCGCGTCGAACATTGCAGCCTCAAGCTCGCTGATCGGAAGACTCATCTTGGTGAGCAGCGAGGCAACTTTCGGATTTTCTTCCTTGAAGCCCTTGCGCGCAATTGCGTCGATATGTTCCGCACCACCAAGTGCACCTTCGGGATCAGCAATGTAACGCAGCTTGTACTTGCCAAACATCCAGTGCGGGCTCCACGACGTTGCCACGAACCAGCCGTCGGAACGTGTGGCGCGGTCGACTGTGGTCAGCATGGCCGCTTCACTGGAAATATTGAGCTTGTAGTCCAGCCCATATTTCTTGATCGCCTCCTGCGACAGGCGCGTAAGGCCGGCGCCCGGATCGATGCCCTGAATTTCGCCCTTCAGCTTTTCGCGAACTTCCGGCTTCTTCAGGTCCTCGATGGAACTGATCTCGCTTTCGGGAATGTAAGCCGGAACGATCCAGCCAAGCTTGGCACCTTCATAGAGCGGCCCGAGATTTTCGACCTTGCCTTCAATGCGCTTGTAGTAATCGGCGTGGGTTTCCGGCAGCCATGCCATCATCATGGCATCGATATCGCCACGGCTCACGCCCTGATAGAGTGGGGCCACGTCTGTCTGAACCAGTTCGACCTTCTGGCCGAGATTGTCTTCGATCAGCTTCTTGGCAAGTTTTGTGACGAATTCAGCATCCGACCATGGCGCCCAGCCGATTTTAACCGGCTTGCTGTCCTGCGCAAACGCTGCGCCCATGGTCATCGTTCCCGCCACAACTGCCGCCAGACCGAATTTGGTTAGTTTGCCTAACATAGCTTCTCCTTTTCGATTGGTATCAGTTCCCGTTGTTATTCTTGGTTATTATTGCTTGCGTCATGCTTCCTGCTTGCGAAAGGATGAGGCGGACTGGGTGTCCGCCGCCTTCCTTAAAGATGCAAGCCGTTTGAAAAACCCGGTGCCACCCTTGCCGAAGCTCTGGGTAATGCGGTCGAGAATGACTGCCAGGATGACCACTGCCAGACCGCCTTCGAAGCCGAGCCCCACATTGAGGCGCTGAATACCGGTCAGAACAGTATTGCCGAGACCGCCTGCGCCGATCATCGATGCGATAACCACCATTGAAAGCGACAGCATGATCGTCTGGTTGATGCCGGCCATGATCGAGGGCATGGCGTTCGGAAGCTGCACCTTGAACAGGAGTTGCCGCGACGTGCAGCCGAAGGCCAGCCCCGCTTCGACAAACTCCGAATGCACCTGCCGAATACCGAGATTGGTCAGACGCACGACCGGCGGCATGGCAAAAATCACCGTCGCAATCGTTCCGGGCACGGCACCAAGACCGAAAAACATGGCAGCCGGAATGAGATAGACGAAAGCAGGCATCGTCTGCATGAGGTCAAGAACCGGGCGGACGATCGAAGCAATCGTGTCGCTGCGCGCCATCGCGATACCAAGCGGGATGCCGATTACGACAGCAATAACTGTCGAGGCCAGCACCAGAGAAAGGCTTTCCATCGTGCCGGTCCACAAATCCATGTGGATGATGAGCCCCAGCGCAAGAGCGGTGAAAATCGCAAATTTCCACCCCACGCGCCACAGCGATAGCAGTGCTAGCACTGCAACCCCGCCGACAGGCGGCACAGCAAGCAAAGCATTCTGGATACTATCGGTAACAAAACCGATAGTGGCTGCGATCATATCGAGCGCGGGCGTAAAGTGGTCAAGTATGTAGTTGACCACAACATCCGCCCATTCGCCGACACTGAAATTCAAATCCATATTTTACCGTCCATTTCCGTATTTCTTCTGGATTGGACCCATTCTGCCCCTGTCAGGCAAAAGTCCGTTGGCGTGCAGGTATCAACCCGCGCGGCCAAGCGTTTCGAGCAATGCCGATTTACTGATGGCACCGACATAGCGGTTCTGGCGATCCGTAACGGGGACCGGCCATGGGCTTTCGGCCACCTGCGTCAACAACCCGGAAAGCGGCGCTTCGGCTTCGATGGCAGAGACGCCTTCCAGCCTCTCCCCACCTTGCGCTGCAACACCCTTCGCCAGCGCGTCACGGCTGACCATACCGCGATAGGTGCGGTCGGCGTCGATCAGCACGCCGAATGTCTTCCCGCTGGCATCGAACCTTTCAAGCGCTGTCGCCAGCTGCTCAGGTTCGAAGACGATCAGTTCGTCCTCGCGCGCCACATCAGCGGCCTTGAAAACGCGGGATACATCGACATTGCGGAAGAACGAACGGACGTAATCGTTAGCCGGTGCAGACACGATTTCATTGGGCGTTCCAACCTGCACCACCTTGCCGTGCTGCATGATGCAGATACGGTCGCCGATGCGCATGGCTTCATCCAGATCGTGGCTGACGAAAATGATCGTCCGGCTGTGCTCCGCCTGAAGGCGCTTCAATTCGTCCTGCATTTCGGTGCGGATCAGCGGGTCAAGTGCGGAAAACGCCTCGTCCATCAGAAGAATGGTCGGCTCGCTGGCAAGGGCCCGCGCCAGTCCGACGCGCTGTTTCATGCCGCCGGAAAGCTGGTCCGGCATGCTGTGAGCATAGGGCTCCAGCCCGACGGCTGCGAGTGCCTTCAGTGCTTTCTGGTGACGTTCCGCCTCACCCATCCCGGCTACTTCAAGACCGAAGGAGGCATTGTTCAGGACCGTGCGATTGGGCAGAAGCGCGAAGGATTGAAACACCATGCTCATGTCGCGGCGGCGAAGATCAATCAGCTCGCGCTTTGTCATTTTGACGACATCGCGGCCATCGACTTCGATGGAACCCGCAGTCGGTTCGATCAGGCGATTGAGCAGACGCAGAAGCGTGGATTTGCCCGAGCCCGAAAGGCCCATAATAACGAATACTTCGCCTTCATAAATATCGAAGGTCGCGTTATCGACGCCGATTGTTGCGCCGAATTCGCTGTGAATCTGGGTTTTTGATTTACCTGCGCGCAATTCCTGCATTGCACGCTCCGGATCATCGCCGAAGACTTTAAAAATGCCTTTCAAGCTTATTTTAGTCTCAGCCGGCGACTTCATACTTTCTTCCTTGTATAAAATACCATGCATCAAGTCTAACCCCGCTGTGCTGGCGGACTTAATCTCCTTTTTAACAATGATAGAACTTCATTCCAACGCAGATTCCTCGCACGGTATCTGCGATCCGCGAACGGTCCGCATGGAATGATTATCGATAGATTTCTTGATTCTATATAGGTCATTTCCCGACATGTCCACCCACTGCCGCGATTTCGTCTAAATGAACCGTCCAGCGACCGTCCCCTTGAATGATTGTTTTGAAGGGTCGCACGACGAATTTCGAGGATTGCCAATGCCGTCCAAAACAGAGGGCAATCGACCAGCCTGAAGACAATAGTAGTCCGCTTCCAGTCAATTGCCGGAACGGCCTGCGACAAATATGCAATCAGCTGCGACATCATCCGAATTAGTATAATTCGGGACAAAAACGACTATAATTGCAGAAAAATAGTGTGATTATACTTCGAACTGGAACTATCTAGTCTATACATAAAAACGGCGCAGATCGGGCAATCCGCGCCGCGATAGACATTCCGCTTGGGCGGATATTTCAGCGATACGCCATATATCCGACAAAGCCTGTGATCTTCCAGCGTGCTTTGTCGCGGCGGCAGAAATAGAGGGTCTGCCAGTTGAGGCGGTCGACGGAGCCGTCCTTCCTTGCGATCGTCCCTTCGAATTTTTTCCGCGCCAAAGCGACGTCGCCCGTAATATCGATGACACTCAGATCGGTCGCGCGGAAGATTCCTTCTGCCAGAGATTCGGCATATTCGACCGCCGCACTTTCCGCCGCCTGACGCAGCCATTCATCACGATAACTTGCAAGCGTCGGAAATCCTGCATCCCATTTGTCGGGATTGCGATCATTATGCGCGTGGATGCCGAGAAAGCGCACCTCGTCGAAATCATCGGCCACCAGCGACCAGTCCTGCGATACGAAAGCCTCGATATCGCGCCGCACGAGCATTTCCCAAATCTGCTCGCGATCCCTGTCACCGGCAAACGGGTTGACCGCAGACCTCATGCTACCCTCCTGACTATCTCAACTTTCCACGTGCGGCGACCGGCAGGATATCGATGACATCCTCGCCCGAAACCAGATGAACCTCGTCAAAGAGATTGGAAACGACGCAGACATGATCAGGAATGATCCGCACGCGCTCGCCAACCTTCAGGTCAGCGACATCGCCGGTCAGCTTGCCGTGCTCCTCGCTCAAGCCAACAACACGGGCGTCGGAACGTCCCCTCACCTCGCCAAAGTCGCTCAGTCCCAACGTATCGCTGGAAAGCGCCTTGGACCCGGCATCTATGATGGCGCGTTCTGCTGTCGGATGGCTGACGATGGTTGAAAGCACCGTAAATGCGCAGTCATCCACTGTCGCAGCCCCCTTCTCGACCTGATACCGGTCGAAATAGATATAAGTGCCGGGACGATATTCGGTGACAACACTGTCACTGGGCTTGCGCCACATATCGGGCGTGCCGCCGCTCGAAATCGTTTCGCAGGAAAGACCGTTTGCATCCAGCAGTTCGCGGGCCGAATAAAGCCATTGTTCAGCCTGGTCCGGCTTGCCCGCTGCGGGATAGGTCATAAGACCGCCGAAACCCAGTCCAGCGCTCTGGTCGATGATGCGAGCCAGTTCCAATGCTTCGGCTGGCGTCTGCACGCCACAGCGCCCCATGCCCGTGTCGCATTCGACAAGCACTTTCAGCGGATGCTTTTCATCGGCGAAACGCGCCGCCAATCCTGCGAGGGAAGTTGAGTTATCGACCGTTACCGACAGTGTAACGCGTTGATGCAGTGCATGGAGGCGGTCGAGCTTTTCCCGCCCCAGAATATTGTAAGGCAGGAATATATCCGTCAGCCCGGCGTCGGCCATGACCTCGGCCTCGCCGAGTTTCTGGCAGGTGATGCCCGCTGCGCCAGCTTCCACCTGCATTTTGGCGAAGAACGGCAGTTTGTGCGTCTTGATATGCGGACGCAGTTTTACCCCTATCGCATCGGCATGAGCCTGCACCCGGGCAATATTCGCTTTCACCCGGTCAATGTCGATGAGGATCGCAGGCGTATCCACGTCGTGAATGGTTTTCGGTCCGGTCATGAATCAATCTCCCAGCGGCAGGCGCGGATCATCTATGGTCAGCGTATTGAGGCTATGCTTGATGCGACGCAGGCTTTCCAGCACCTTCGGCCCGCGCGCTTCCGCCGTGGCCGTGGCGATCATGTCAAGAATTGCGAGCAGCGCGAAGCGCGACGAGGTCGGCTTGTAGATATTGCCGTCTTCATTGGCCTGATAGGGAATGAGCACGTCCGCCGCCTTGGCCAGGTCGGAACCTGCAGGCGTGATCGCTACTGTCTGGGCTCCATATTGGCGCGCGACCAGCACGGCTTCCACGACCGAACGCGCAAAGCCGGAAACGGAAAAGGCGATTACCGTCGCCTCATGCGTGGTGACGGCAGCATACATGCGCTGCAACTGCCCATCCACCTGTGCGCTGACAGGAATACCGAGCCGAAACAAACGGTTCTGCATTTCCGTTGCCAGCATGGAAGAGATGCCGCCGGACCCTAGGCAAAGAACAGGGCCCCCGGCGGCGAGCCGTTCGGCCACTTTCATCAGTACGGCCATGTCCAGTCCGTCGCTGGCGCGTTGGATGGCTGCGACCGCCGCATCGGTCACAGCGGTCGCAATGCGGCTTTCACGCACATCGCGTGCGGGAATTTCAGCCGTCAGATACTGGCCGCCAATGGCCAGCGCCTGTGCCAGATAGAATTTGAAATCACGAACACCGTCGCAGCCGAGCGCGCGGCAAAAGCGCGTGACGGTAGGTTCGCTGACGCCAGCTCTGGCGGCGATTTCCGAAATTGCCGCCTTGGAAGCGTAATCCGGATCTGCCAGCACGAGCGCAGCCAGCCGCCGTTCGGATTTCGATCCGTCCTGCGCCACGACATGCAGCCGCGTGATGATGTCGGCAACCTTGCTCATGGGGAGTTCAAAGCGGGAGACCGCTATCCTTGTCGAAAAGATGTATGTGTTCGCTCTTCGCAGTTACAGGCACTTGTTCACCGGGCGCAAGATGCAAGCGCTCGCGAAACACAGCCCTTATGGGCTGTCCCGCTATCCGGCCATAGATATGCGTTTCCGGACCCGTCGGCTCGATGACTTCCACCGTAAGTGTCAGCCCCGTGCCACCCGGCGCGACTGTAAAATTTTCCGGGCGAATGCCAGCTTCGGCCTGCCGGTTTTCGGGCGATCCCGCCGAGACGGCAATTTCTTCGCCCTCTTCAGTGCGAAATATGCCTTCCGATACGGTTCCGGGAATGAAACTCATGGACGGCGAACCGATAAAGCTCGCCACGAACTTGTTGGCCGGGCGGTCATAAAGCTCAAGCGGCGCACCGATCTGCTGGATTTTTCCCTGATTCATAACCACGATCCGGTCGGCCATCGTCATAGCCTCGATCTGATCATGGGTGACGTAGATCACCGTCGATTTCAGGCGTTGATGCAGCGCCTTGATCTCGGTGCGCATCTGTACGCGCAACTGCGCATCGAGATTGGAAAGCGGTTCATCGAACAGGAACACCGACGGTTCGCGAACGATGGCCCGCCCCATGGCGACGCGTTGGCGTTGCCCGCCGGAAAGCTGGCGTGGATAGCGATCAAGATAGGAATGGAGGTTGAGAATGGACGCTGCCTTGTCCACTTTCGCTGCGGTTTCCTCCGACTTCTCGCCACGAATACGCGGACCAAAACCAATATTTTCACGCGCCGTCATATGCGGAAACAGCGCGTAGGACTGAAACACCATCGCGATATTGCGCTTTTGCGGCGGCAACTCGTTGGCCCGGTCTCCACCGATCAGGAGATCGCCGCCGGAAATCGGTTCAAGCCCGGCCACCATCCGCAGAAGCGTGGATTTCCCGCAGCCCGAAGGACCGACGAGCACGAGAAATTCCCCGCTTTGAATATCGAGATCGACACGATCGAGAACGGTCAATTGCCCGAAGGTCTTGGTAATGCCGCGCAGCGAAACCTCTTTCATCGGTCAGTGTCCTCCGAGAATATCTTCTATGAAAGGACGGCAGCCCGCAGTCAGCCCCGCATCGACCGGGAGGATGGCGCCGGTAATCCCCGATGCCCGGTCGGAAGCCAGAAAGGCTACCGTTTCCGCGACCTCACGGGTGTCAACGATACGCCCCAGAGGATAAAAACGCTGCAAGCGGTCCAGAACGCCCGCGTCCTGCGCGATACGATGATCCCATGCGGGTGTCCGTATCGACCCCGGACAGACCACATTGGCGCGCACGCCCTTTCTTCCGAACTCCACCGCGATAGCGCGCGCGAAGGCATTGATCCCGGCCTTGGCGGCCGCATAGGCCGGGTTTCCGAAATGCAGAAGTCCGTTGACCGACGAAATAAACACAAAAACACCGTGCCCGCGGGCAGCCATGGCCTGCGCCATCACATTGGAAAATCCGGCAACCGCAGTCAAATTGAGGTCGATCTCGGCGTCGATATTGCCCTGATCCAGCCCATCGAAAGTCTCGGCACGGGTCCAGCCAGCATTGTTGATCACAATATCAGGCAGGCCGGATTCCGCTATGATCCGCTTTGCTGCGGGCTCCAGCCCGTCACGGTCGAGCAGGTTGAAGGCGTGACGCGCATGGAAGCCATCGCCAGTCATTGCCTCCAGTGACGTATCGCATCCGATAACTCGGGCGCCGCGTTCGGAAAAAAGATGGACAAGCGCGTTTCCCACGCCGCCACCTGCCCCGGTAACCAGCACCGATTTCCCGGCAAATTCGCCTGCTTGCTCCACGCTATTCCCCTTTATGCGGCAGCTTTCTGCAACTGTTTATTCCCGTCAGCGTAAAAGTCAAAATGTAAGTTTGCAACAAAACTTTTCGCTTGAAACTGCTATCAATGCCGATAATGTAGGAAAATAACAAAAATAGATGGTCATCGCGCCAATGCGGGGCAAAACAAGGGAACGGGAAGATGTCTATCAACAAATGGAAGGCCGGCCTTCTGGCTGGATTGAGCATTCTGGCGTTGTCGTCAGTCGCAAATGCTGGTGAAGTACGCATGACGGTCGCGGAGTACAGCTCCAAGACAGGCCCGTATTTCGAGGAAGTGAAGAAAGCGTTCGAAGCTGCCAATCCCGGCATCACGCTTAATTTCGAAGTTGTTCCGTGGGATGTGCTCCTGCAGAAGCTGACCACCGACATTTCAGCAGGCACCAACGCGGATCTTTCGATCATCGGCACACGCTGGCTGATCGATTTCGTGCAGCAGGGCATCGCCGAACCGCTCGACGGTTACATGAACGACGAGTTCAAGGGCCGGTTCATCGAGACTTTCCTGTCGCCGTCCATCCTGGAGGGCAAGACCTACGGCCTGCCGATCGCGGCCTCGGCTCGCGCCATGTATTACAACAAGGATCTTCTTGCCAAGGCAGGCGTCGAAAACCCGCCTGCAACCTGGGACGAACTGAAAGCCGCCGCTACCAAGATCAAGGCGCTCGGCGGAGAGAATTACGGTTTCGGCCTGCAGGGCAAGGAAATCGAGACCGACGTCTATTACTATTATGCCATGTGGTCCTACGGCACCGAAATCCTCAACAAGGACGGGACGTCGGGCCTGAGCACGCGGGGGGCACTGGAGGCTGCCAAGCTTTACAAGTCACTGATTGATGACGGCCTGACCCAGCCCGGCGTCACGTCCTATGCACGAGAAGACGTGCAGAACCTCTTCAAGCAGGGCAAGGTCGGCATGATGATAACCGCGCCTTTCCTTTCCAACCAGATCAAGGAAGAAGCGCCCAATCTCAAATACGGCGTCGCAGCCATTCCAGCCGGACCGACAGGCGCGCGCGGCACCTATGGCGTGACCGATTCCGTCATCATGTTCCAGAACTCCAAGAACAAGGAGGAAGCCTGGAAAGTGCTCGACTTCCTGTTCCAGACAGAGTGGCGCGCCAAGTTCACACAGGGCGAAGGCTTCCTTCCGGTCAACAAGGAAGAGGCGAAGATGGATTATTATGTGAATAATGCCGATCTCGCCGCCTTTACCGCGCTTCTTCCTGATGCCCGCTTTGCGCCGGTCATTCCGGGCTGGGAAGAAATTGCCGACATCACCTCCAACGCCATGCAGAGCATCTATCTCGGCAAGGGCGAACCCGATGCCGTGCTGAAGGACGCCGCCGCCAAGGCGGATGCGATCCTGAAGAAATAACACTCCCCGCCTGCCCGGCAGAGCCTATGCTCCGCCGGGCGCTTTTTCTTCCCGGGATCCAGATTGCCGATGCAAAGCCGCACCCTGCCCTATCTCCTGATCCTGCCGAGCCTGCTTTTGGCTGCGGTGGTGATCTTCTGGCCCGTGGTGCATCTCGTTGAAATTGCCAGCCACGACGTCAACCGCTTCGGGCAGCTACGCGATTTCAACAACGGCGCAAACTTCACGGCGCTTTTCGCAACGCCCGACTTTCTCAATGCGGTCTGGCGCACTGCCGTCTGGACCGTCGCCGTGGTGGGCGGGGCGCTCATCGTTTCCATTCCGGTCGCCGTCATCCTGAACATGGATTTCTATGGGCGGTCGGTCGCCCGCGTCATCGTCATGCTGCCCTGGGCCGTTTCTCTCACCATGACGGCCATTGTCTGGCGTTGGGCGCTGAATGGCGAAAGCGGAATGCTCAATTCCGCATTGCGCAATCTCGGTCTCATCGACAGCAACATTCAATGGCTGGCGAGCGCCGCGACAGCCTTTCCCATGCAGATACTGGTCGGCATTCTGGTCACCGTGCCGTTCACCACCACGATCTTTCTCGGCGGGCTGTCCTCCATCCCAGACGATCTTTACGAAGCATCGTCCCTCGAAGGCGCCAGCCTGTGGCAGCAGTTTCGCGAGATCACCTTTCCGCTGCTCAAGCCCTTCGTGAACATCGCCATCGTGCTGAATACGATCTACGTTTTCAATTCCTTTCCGATCATCTGGGTCATGACACAGGGCGGTCCGGCAAACTCCACCGATATTCTGGTGACGCATCTCTACAAGCTCGCCTTCAGGCTTGGAAAGCTGGGAGAGGCCTCCGCCGTATCGCTCATCATGCTGGCGATACTGCTCGTCTTCACCGCGATCTATATCCGCCTTGCAATGCGGGGAGAACGTGCATGACCGGCTCAAAATTGAAACGCACGATCGTTGCCTGGGCCGTTCTGTCGCCGCTTATCGTGCTGACGCTGTTTCCCTTTGCGGTAATGTTTCTCACCGCCGTCAAACCGCCGCAGGAAGTTCTTTCTCCAACGTGGTGGCTAAGCAGCTTTCGCTGGCAGAACTTTTCGGAAATGTGGGTCCAGACCAAATTCGGGCAAGCGCTTCTGAACTCGCTTTACGTATCAGTCATTGCTTCCGTGGGCGCGATCATCATTTCCATTCCTGCAGCCTATGCGATGTCGCGCTTTCGCTTTGCGGGTCACGGCTTGTTCCGCCAATTCCTGCTCGTCTCGCAGATGATCTCCCCCATCGTTCTGGTGCTTGGCCTTTTTCGGCTGCTCGCCGCTTATGGGCTGATCGAAAGCGTTTCGGCGGTCGGCGCGGTCTATATGGCCTTCAATATCGCCTTCACCGTGTGGATGCTGCAGAGCTATTTCGACACCATACCGCGCGATCTGGAAGAAGCCTCCTGGATGGAAGGCGCCGGACGCGGCAAGACATTGATAAAAGTGTTCCTGCCGCTCTGCCTGCCTGCCATTGCAGTGACGGCTATCTTCACTTTCATCAATGCATGGAACGAATTCGTCGTCGCATTGACCATGCTGCGCAGGCAGGAAAGCTACACCTTGCCCATTCAGGTCTTCTCGCTGGTGGCGGGACGCTACACCGTCGAATGGCATTACGTCATGGCGGCAACCTTTCTTGCCACGCTGCCGGTCGCAATCCTCTTCATCTGGCTCCAGCGCTATCTCATCAAGGGACTGGCGCTTGGGGCAGTCAAATAACCGGAGAAAATCATGTCCAGAAAACAGGTCTTCGGCGCATCGCATGTGCCTCTTTCCCCCGCCGTCCGAGCAGGCGACACAGTCTATATCTCGGGTCAGGTGCCAGTGGGACCGAACGGCCAGATCGTCGACGGCGGCATAGAAGCACAGACGAAACAGGTGCTCGAAAACGTCAAGGCCGCGCTTGCGCTTGCAGGAGCGACCATGGAAGACGTGGTCAAAACTACTATCTGGCTGGAAGACGCGCGGGATTTCGGGCGTATGAACGCCGTCTATGCCACCTATTTTCCAAAAGAGCCTCCTGCACGAACCACGGTCGAGTCCAGGCTGATGATCGACATCAAGATCGAAGTCGAGGCCATTGCCTACGCACCGCAGAAATAAACCGCCCCTCGCCCAGAGAAATTTTCATGCGCATTTTCACCGCATCGCTTGCGACAGAAACCAATACATTCTCGCCGGTTCCGACCGACAGGGCCTCGTTCGAGATGGCATTCTACGCAGCACCCGGCAAGCATCCAGATACGCCGACATTATGCTCTTCGCCCATCGTGGCATTGCGCAAGCGCGCAGCGGCGGAAGGATTGACGGTCATCGAAGGCACCGCCACATGGGCGGAACCGGGCGGCCTGCTCCAACGGCAAGCTTTCGAGGAACTGCGTAATGAAATTCTGGATCAGTTGAAGGCCGCTCTGCCTGTCGATGCAGTTGTTCTCGGTCTGCATGGCGCCATGGTCGCGCAAGGCTATGACGATTGCGAGGGCGATCTTCTGGAACGCGTGCGCGCCATCGTCGGGCCCGATATTCTGGTCGCCAGCGAGTTCGATCCGCACAGCCACCTCACCCCGAAGCGGGTCGAAAACCTTAATATTTTCGCATCCTTCCTCGAATTTCCTCACACGGATTTCTACGAACGCGGCGAGCATGTGGTCGATCTCGCGCTGGATGCGCTGAAAGGCCGGATCAGCCCGGTCATTTCCACCTTCGACTGCCGAATGATCGGCGTCTATCCGACAAGCAAGGAGCCGATGCGCTCCTTCGTCGACCGCATAAAGGCGATGCAGGGCAAGGAGGGCGTCCTGTCCATTTCCGTCATTCATGGCTTCATGGCTGCCGATGTGCCGGAAATGGGAACCCACATTCTTGTCGTCACCGACAATGACCCGGCGAAGGGCAAATCCCTTGCGGAAAAACTCGGGCGTGAACTTATCGCCTTGCGCGAGCAGACCCTGATGACCATGTTCGACACCGATCAGGGCATCGACCGGGCGCTGGCCGCCCATGCAGCCAATCCTGCCAAACCTGCGGTGATCGCCGATGTATGGGACAATCCCGGCGGCGGTGTCGCCGGCGACGGAACCTATGTTCTTCGCCGCCTGATCGAACGGCGTATCGATAATGTCGGCGTTGCCACGATCTGGGACCCCATTGCCGTGACATTCTGCCATGCGGCGGGCGAAGGTGCGTTAATCAATCTGCGTTTCGGCGGCAAATCCGGTCCGCTTGGCGGTGAACCCATCGATGCCCGCGTTACTGTCCTGAAAACCCTCGCCGAAGGCTGGCAGAGTTTTGGGCCAAGCCGCGTGACGCTTGGACCTTCGGCAGTGGTGCGGATTGAAGGCACCGAGATCGACATCATTCTCAACACCAACCGGACGCAGACATTCGAGCCGGATATCTTTTCCAATATCGGCATCGACCCGATGAAGAAGGACATATTGGTGGTCAAGTCCACCAATCATTTCCACGCGGGTTTTGTGCCGATCGCAGCCGAGATCATCTATGTCGCGGCACCCAGCTCCTATCCGAGCAATCCGCGCACGACCAATTATCGTAAGCTCACCCGTGCTATCTGGCCGCGTGTTGAAAATCCGTGGTGAACAAACGAAAAAGCGCGGGCGTTACCCGCGCTTTTTTGATCAGAACGTCGATCTGATCAAAATCAGTTCGAAACGCAGTCTAATGAGCCAGATAGGTCGAGATAATCGGCACGTAAGTGACGAGCGCCAGCAGGATGAACAGCGCCATATACATGCTGAACGCCTGGCGGGTGAAATCTCCGACCCTTACCTTGGCGATGTTGCAGACCATCAGCATGACAGTACCGACCGGCGGCGTCAGCGTGCCAATCGAAAGATTGACGATGACGACGATGCCGAAATGTACCGGATCGATGCCCAGAGCCTTTACCGTTGGCATCAGGAGCGGAACCAGAACGATCATCAGGGCGGTACCCTCGATCAGCGCTCCGAGGATCAGCAGGATCACGTTGACTGCCAGCAGGAACGCATAAGGGTTGCTGGTGAAGGACGAGATCAGCTGCATCAGCGACTGGCCGGCCTGTTCGAGCGAAAACACCCATGCGAGCGCTGACGACGCCATGATGACGAGCATGACGGAGGCGGTCGATTTCGCCGTTTCTATCAGCGAATCCACCACATGCGAGATGCGCATTTCGCGATAGATCACAAAACCGATGATCAGAACCAGCGTCACGGCAACAGCACCGGCTTCCGTCGGCGTGAAGATGTTCATGCGGATACCGCCGATGATCGCAAACAGCAACAGGACAGCAGGCCATGCCGAGGCAAGCGTCGAGACGACTTCGGCGCCGCTCATCCGCTTTTCACGGCTCGGCTTGTAGCCGCGCTTTACCGACGTGATATAGGCCGCGATCATCAGGATGATGGCACCCAGGATGCCCGGCACGACACCAGCCATGAACATCTTGCCGATGGAAACATCCGCAATCAGACCATAGATGATGAGCGCGATGCCCGGAGGAATGATCGGCGTAATCAGCGAACCGGCAGCCGTTACCGCGCAGGAAAATGCCTTGTCATAGCCACGCTTGACCATTTCCGGCACCATCATGCGGGTAAGCATGGCACTGTCGGCCAGATTGGACGCGCTGACGCCGCCCATCAGGGTTGAAACCATGATGTTGGTGAGCGCCATGCCACCGCGCATGCGACCGACCAGAATTTCCGCGACCTTAATCAGACGTTCTGCAATACCGGTATGCGCCATCACCGTGCCAAGCATGATGAAGAACGGAATGGCGAGCAGCGATGTGTTTTGAGCCGGGCTGATGAAGCGCTGGACTGCAATCGCTATCGGCATCTGGTTGAAGAACGTAAAATAGGTGAAGACCGCAATCAGGATGGCCACGTAGAGGCGCATATTGAGCGCGATCAGCGCCAGCATGATGAGAACGATAGTCGTAAGATTCATGCCTTGCCTCCCGCAAAAGCGGCGCGCAAGGATTTGAATGCGCCTGCAAACATATAAAGGGCGATAATACCGAAGCCGACCGGCACGGCGATATCGATCCAGTAGTAGGAAACGCGCAGCACGTCGGTCACTTTAAGCTGTGCCGCCACCGACAGCTTGTAGCCGGCATAGGACACGTAGAGCAGAAACAGCCCCGACAGGATGGCAACGACAGCGTTGATGATCTCGCGCAGCTTTTCCGAAAACAGCTCAACAAGCATCGGAATGGCAAGATGCTGGTTGCTGCGTTCCGCGGCAACGCTACCGAGCATCACGATCCAGATCATCAGCAGGCCAGCCATTTCCTCGGTCCATTGCAATGGCTGGTGCATCCAGTAACGCATGACAACGGCGATGTTGAACATCGCCAGCAGGATGAACAGCGGCACGGCAGCCAGCCATTCGATCAGTTTTTCAAACAATTTCATCGGATTGAATTCCATGAGCAGACCATGCCGCGGCAAAGCCGCGACATGGCGATATCCGAAAAGGATGGATCAGTTCAGTTCGGCTTTGATCTTGTCATAAAGACCAGGCGACCATTCCGGGAACTGGGTGTAGACCTTCTCTGCAAGAGCCTTGAAGGGAGCGCGGTCGACATCGATGACTTCGACTCCGGCTTCCTTCATCTTTTCGATCATTTCATTGTCTTTTTCGATCGTCAGCTTCTGGCTGTAGAGACCCGCATCATAAGCGGATTCATGGATCATCTTGAGCTGATCTTCCGGCAGCGTGGAAAAGAAGGCTTCGCCGCCCACGATGAGCGCCACGTTGGTCAGATAGCCGACCTTGCTCAGATATTTGGCTTCTTCCTGGAATTTCTGGCCGTACAGAACAGAAATCGGGTTCTCCACACCATCGATCACGCCCTGCGCGAGCGCCGGGAAGGTTTCTCCGAGCGGCATCGGGGTCGGCGTAGCGCCCATTGCCTCGAAGGTCTTGATCTGCATGACATTGTTCGGCACGCGGATCTTCATGCCCTTCAGGTCTTCAGGCGTGCGGATCGGCTTCTTGGAAATGATCTGGCGAATGCCATAGAGATAGTTCGGCATTACGATATGAATGCCCTTCTTCTTCAGCTCTTCGCTCTTTTCCTTGAACCATGGCCCGTCATAGACCTTGAAAAGCTGCGCCGGATCGTCGGTCAGGAACGGACCATAGAGCACGCCGAGATCAGGATCATACTCGGCAAGAAAGCCCACGTCGGAAATGGTCACGACATTGAGGCCCATCATGGCCTGCTCGGTCACGTCCTTCTTGGAGCCAAGCTGCGAGCTTGGATAAAGTTCGAGCGTGATCTCGCCGTTGCTGCGCTTGGCAAGATCGTCTTTCCAGTAATGCATTACCTCATCGAAAGGCTCGCCGGGGTTGTTTTCATAGGCAACCTTGATCGACACATTGGCAGCGTATGCAGCCATGCTTCCTGCCAGCAGCATGCTGGCGGCGATCATGCCGGTAACGAGTTTCTTCATCAGTATCCTCCCGTATGGGGTCATTAAACAATGGCCTTTTGGCCGGTTTCCTCCACTAGCGTCCGGCACCGTCCATGCGGCCCGGACATTTGCTTCGATTTCAGTCGCGTTCGATGATGATCTTCAAGACATTGCGGTCGCCGTCCCAGTAGGGAAGCGCCGCTTCAGCTTCATCGAACGGAAATATTTTGGAGATCAGCTTGTCGGCATCCGCTCCGAGCTTTTCCAGATGGGCGATGACAGCCTCGAAATCCGCGAGCGTCGCATTGCGCGATCCCATGATGTCGAGTTCCTTCAGGTTGAAGAACTGCGTCTGGTAGGTGACTGGGGCCTTGGAATAGCCGACATAAACCACCCTGCCCGCGAAGCCCGCCAGATCGACGGCCTGCGTGAAAGTGATCGGTAGGCCGACCGCTTCAAAAGCAACGTCCACGCCGTCATCGTCTGTCAGTTCCTGAACCTTCGCGACAACGTCCTCGCCGCCCGGAAGCGCATGCGTGGCGCCGAATTGCAGCGCCAGTTCGCGCTTTTCAGCACTTGGATCGATGGCGATGACCTTGGCGCCACGGGCGACTGCGCCGAGCAGCACGCCCATGCCGATCATGCCGCAGCCGAGAACAGCGACCGTGTCGCCTGCCTGGACCCGTCCGCGCTCGACGGCATGGAAGCCGACCGAAAGCGGCTCGACCAGTGCCAGATGACGCGGTTCCAGCGTATCGTTGAGGATCAGCTTTTCGGCAGCCAGCACGATCTGGTCGGCCAGACCGCCATTCTGCTGCACGCCAAGCGTCTTGTTATAACGGCACGCATTGAGCCGGCCCTTGCGGCAGGACGAACATTCACCGCAATTCGTGTAAGGCAGCACGATCACCCGCTTGCCGCTGGCGTAGGCGGCGCTGACGCCCGCGCCTGCTTCAATGATCTCGCCGCCGATCTCGTGCCCCGGAATACGCGGCAGCTGCACCAGCGGATTAAGCCCCTTGAAAGTGTTCAGGTCGCTGCCGCAGAGCCCAACATGCCGTACCCGCACTCGGACATGACCCGCCAGCAACGGCGCTTCGTCGATTTCTGCAAAACGGGTAACGTTTTCGCTCTCGATACGCAGAGCTTTGACCATCGAATTATTCCTGTCAGTCGTCATTGAATAAAGGGCTATGAAACGGGGGATCAGGTTACGGCGCCGACCTGCCACGGCACGAATTCGTTGTCGCCATAGTCATAGACTTCGCTCAACGTCTTCTCGCCTGATGCGACCGCGATGATATGTTCGAAGATGCGCGTACCGGACTGCTCGATGGTCTCATCGCCGGTGACGATACCGCCGCAATTGATGTCCATGTCTTCCTTCATGTGCTCGTACATTTCGGAATTCGTGGCGATCTTGATGCAGGGTGAAGGCTTGAAGCCGGATACCGAACCGCGACCCGTGGTGAAGCAGATCACATTGCAGCCACCGGCCACCTGCCCGGTCACGGCAACGGGGTCATAACCCGGCGTGTCCATGAACACGAAGCCGGGTTCAGTCACGGTTTCAGCGAATTCATAGACGGCCTTGAGCGGCATGGAGCCACCCTTGGCAACCGCACCCAGCGACTTTTCCAGAATGGTGGTGAGACCGCCGAGCTTGTTGCCATGGGATGGGTTGTTGTTGAGTTCGTCGCCATTGCGCGCGGTGTAGTCACGCCACCAGTCGATGCGCTGCAACAGCTTTTCCGCCACCGCTGGCGTTACTGCGCGGCGCGTCAGAAGATGTTCGGCACCGTAGATTTCCGGCGTCTCCGACAGGACGGTCGTGCCGCCATTGCGCACGATAAGGTCCGAGGCATAGCCCAATGCCGGATTGGCGGAGATGCCGGAATAACCGTCCGAGCCGCCGCATTCCAGCGCCACTTTTAACTTCGACAGAGGCTGTCTGGTGCGTACCGCGGAATTGACCAAAGGCAGCATTTCCTTGATCTCGGCAATCGCATGATCGATGGTCTTGCGCGTGCCGCCATGCTGCTGGATCGTCATGGTGCGCAGGCGCGAGCCTTCTTCCATGCGATAATGTTCGAGGATCGGCGCAATCTGGTTGGTTTCGCAGCCAAGCCCGATCAGCAATATTCCCCCGAAATTCGGATGCTTGGCATAGCCCTGAATGGTGCGCGTCAAAAGGCGATAGCCTTCCGACTTTGTGTTGAGCGCGCAACCGCTGCCATGCGTCAGCGCGACGACGCCATCAACGTTGTCGAAACCGTCGAGCCCGCCCATGCGATTGAAATAATCGGCGATGTAGCGCGACACCGTGGCAGAGCAGTTGACTGACGAAATCACGCCGATGAAATTGCGCGTGCCGACGCCGCCAGCGCCACGGTCGAAGCCCATGAAATGGCGGCGTTCCGCCTCCGGCAGCATGCCGCGTTCCTCAATATCGATGGAGAACTGATGCTCGTGTTCGGAGGGCAGCATGGCGAGGTTCTGCAAATGCACGTGCTCGCCCTGCGCAATGTCCTTCGTCGCAACGCCGATCACCTGCCCGTATTTCAGGACTTCCTTGCCTTCCGGAATATCGCGAATGGCAACCTTGTGCCCACGTCCGATCAGTTCGCGGGCCTTGATCCCCTCAAGGCCGATCGGATCGCCAGCGCGAACCGAAACGCGCGCCACCGCAACATCATCCGCAGGATGCAGCAAAATTACCGGCGCAACCGCTGTAGCAACGGAATCATTCATGTGTCTGACCTCACTCCCAAATCGCCCCGGCTAATCACTCGCTGGGTTCATTATCCATCCAACGCTGCTTGGATCGGTCCAGATGCGTTCGCATCGCTGCTTGCGCCTGAAGCGGATCCTTCGCCTCAAGCGCCGCATAGATCGCCTCGTGCTCGGCCAGAGCCAGAGCCCATGTATCGTTATCCTCGAAGCGCGTTCTGATATGCGACGTCAGCGGACTATGCCGCTCGTCGAAAAGGTCGCGCACGATGCGCACCAGCACGGAGTTCCCCGATTGCTCGGCGATGAGCAGATGAAACTGCCTGTCGAGTTCAATGGCCTTGCGCCCGGCATCGACATTCACCTTCATGGCGTCAATCGTTGCGCGCAGTTCGGCCAGGCTTTCAGGCGTCATGCGCGCACAGGCCATGACAACCACGCTGCCCTCGACCATTTCGCGCGCCTGCATGATTTCGAGCGGGCTCTCGCCGATGGAAGCTCCTTGTGAAAGCGAACGCTTTTCCGACTCTGCCGTGACATAGATGCCGGAACCCATGCGGATTTCGACATTGCCGGCGATTTCGAGCGCAATCAGCGCTTCGCGCAGCGAAGGCCGCGACACACCGAGCTGCTGTGCCAGCTCGCGCTCAGCCGGAAGCCTGCTGCCAGCAGGAAACTGGCCGTCCTGAATGAGGTTTCTCACCCGGTCTGCAATCTGCTGATAAAGCCTGCGCGGTTCCGCGGTCGCCGTAAAGTCGCTCATGATGCTCCCAATTCGCCTCTCCTCGAATTGGCCTTACCATATTAGCAAGCGAAACGAAGCGCAATATACGCAGAAACTCAAAGAATTGCGGCAAATTGCACATTTCCACATCTGCGCTGAAATCATTCGGCCCTTAAATCTTCCCACTGGCTTGACCAATTTACCCTGCATCGCTTAGTTAAAACCACTGATTTATGGGAGAAGGTCATGCACGAAAAGCCAGCGATCCTGCAGTTTGGCACCAGTCGTTTTCTGTTGGCTCATGCCGATTTCTTTGTTTCGGAGGCGCTTGCCGAGGGCAAAGCCATCGGGACAATCGCCGTCGTGCAGACTACTTCAAATCCGCAGAGCAGCCAGCGGATCGCAGCCCTGAACGAAGCCCGCAGCTATCCGGTAATGATCCGCGGACTGGCTGATGGGAAACCCTTTGAGAAGGAATATCAGGCGCAAGGCGTCACCACCGCCTATTCCGCCCATCAAGACTGGCCTGCGATTCTCGACCTTGGCACCAGTGTCGATGTGATTCTTTCCAATACCGGGGACAAGGGTTTTGAGCTCGACAAGAGCGATGACAGTTCGCTTCTTGCCAATCCGGAAGCTTTACCGAAGAGCTTTCCGGCCAAGCTTCTGGTGCTTCTGCATCACCGCTGGCAGCACAATCCCGATGCGCCGCTGTCGGTATTTCCCTGCGAGCTGATCTCGCGCAATGGCGACAAGCTACGCTCTATCCTGATCGATCTCGCCCATGACTGGAAACTGCCGGACAGTTTCGTGCAATGGCTCGAAACCCGCTGCGTCTTCGCCAACAGCCTTGTTGATCGTATCGTCTCAGAACCCATCGAGCCGATCGGCGCCGTCGCCGAACCCTATGCGCTGTGGGCAATCGAGGAGGCCGATGGCCTGACGCTGCCTTGCGAACACAAAGATATCGTCCTCACCGACGATCTTGCACGCTATGAGCATCTGAAGCTCTATCTGCTCAACCTTGGCCATACATTCATCGCAGAACAATGGCTGAAGGGCGGTCGCCCGAAAGACGAGATAGTGCTGGAAGCCATGCAGGACGAAACGATCCGGCGTGAACTGGAAACGGTCTGGCGTGAGGAAGTCCTGCCGGTTTTCGCTGCGGACGGGCTTGGAGACCAGGCGGCGGCTTATATGGATTCTGTGCGGGAACGGTTTCTTAACCCCTTCCTCAAGCACCGTATCGCAGACATTGCTTCCAACCACGAGGAGAAGAAGCGCCGCCGCTTCGCGCCGGTTATCGATCGCGCGTCGGAACTCGGTCTCGACCTGGAGCAGCCACGCCTGAAAGCGGCTGTGGCCTCCTGAAACTACGCGTCGTGCTTTCCGAAAATCGGATTCGATTTTCGGGCCGATGCTGCCAGCCATTCGTTCAGCTCGACTTCGGCGCGTTCAAGCGCGCTGTAGTTCAGCAGTTTGCGCAAAAGCGCGACCGTTACCGCGCGCGCCCGCAGATTGAAACGCCCCTCATCCGGCTCGCTCTTCTCCTGATACACCCCAAGTTTTTCATAGAGTTGCTGCAATCTGTTCTGGACACTTCTCAATGACAGATTGCGGCGGCGCGCAATGACGCGATCCGTAAGCCCCAGCGCGATATCGATCAGAATCTCATATTCGCTTTCGCTGAAACCGCTGGCATGACCAAGGCTCTTTTGCTGGAGGCCGCGCACCTCACGGTCGATGACGCATTGGGCTTCGACGAAGATGCTGCGCAATGCCAGCCGCAGCTTGTCGTCCGATGCGGACTTCAAAACATAGCCGTAAGCCGCCCCTTCCGGCACGATGCGCGACACGCCGCGCACATAGGCTTCGTCGGCATAGTTCGACCAGAACAATATGCGCGTTTCGGGATTTTCCTTCCAGATGGTGCGCGCGGCTTCGATGCCGTTGCGCCCGTTCATCTGCAAATCCATGACGATATGGGCGGCCCTGTGCTGGCGCGCGAGTTTCTCGCCCGTCGACCCGTTTTCAGCTTCCAGCACATCGCTGCATTCCGGCAGCGCCGCCCGCACGGCCTCGCCGAGATAGGCGCGGTGCAACGGATCATCTTCCACGATCAGAACATGCATTTTATCCTCCGCCCTCCCGGCACATTTCCGCAGGCAGGTGAATCGTCACACTGGTGCCGCCGCCTTCCCCGTTTTTCCTGATAGCGAAACTCGCAGAAATCAACCGCGCGCGTGTGCGCATATTGTCGATCCCATGCCCAACGTCGGGACGCTGCGTATGGCGATCCATACCGATGCCGTTGTCCGCCACTTCAACATGCAGGCGACCGCCCTTGTTGCGGAACGCGACGCGCAACCGGCTTGCATGAGCATGACGGATTGCATTGTTGATTGCCTCCTGCACGATGCGAAACAGCGAGGTCGCGACCGTTTCTTCCAGCCGATCCGCCATGCCGCCGCTGCTGTCATCCAGCGTCCATTCGACGGACGATCCGCTGTCGCGCACCGAACGGCCCAGATGGTTTTCCGTCGCCTGCACGAAACCGAACAGCTGGAGGATCGAAGGCTTCGCTTCTTCAATGATTTGCCGAAGATCGTGCATGCAATGCTGGAGCCCCCGAAACAGCGGCTCGAGCTGCTCGCCGGAGAGGTCCGGGGCATGGGTGAGCCGCTCCACATGGCGCGCCAGTCGTGTCAGATCGGCGAGCGTCTGGTCGTGCAGGTCCATGCCGATGCGGTGGCGCTCGATTTCCAGCGCTTCCGTCAGTTTAAGCGCGCCGAAGCGCAAGCCTTCCTCCCGCGCTCGCGCTTCCGCTTCCACAATGGCGGACCGCTTGGCCTGCTCCGCCGCACGGATCGCGAAGAAATACGGGGTAAGCAGATCGGCAATCGACTGGGCATTTTCCACGTCCCGCATGGTGTAGCAGGCGGGAGTGAGACTGGAACAGCTGAGCGCGCCGATAATATCGCCCTGCGCCTTTAGCGGCACATGCAGGCGGCCCTTCAGATCGTGCTCGATAATGGGTCTGGAGAAAGCACCCGTAAAATGAAAGCGCGGATCGGTGCGCGCATCGTCAGTGAGAAGATGATCGGCCTCGCCGGAAAGCACAGTTCGAATGGGACTGCCGGAAAGCGGTGCGGGCGGATTGCGGCTCCAGTCCGTCGATATGCCGCTCTCATAGGCGATATGAAACTTGCCATCGAGCGTCTTGATGCAGACGTCCAGATGGTCATAGGGCACGATATGCGTGATCTCCGCCGCCACCGCCCGGATGATGGAATCGAAGTCGAGTTGTCCCGCCAGCAATCTGGAAATATTCAGATAGTGGTCGAGCAACCTTTGGGGGGCGAGTTCAAGCAAGCGTCTCTCCTCCAGAACGCAAACTGCTCATGAAGCTATAATACGCCGCGACATCCTCGGCGCGTCTTGCGGGTTTCCGCAATTTTGCTGCGGGAACCCGCAAGTCAGTTGCTTCAATGGGCCTTCACAGAAGGCTTCTCTTCTTTCATCCTCGCTTCACCAGAAAATTGCCCGCGATACAAGAGTGAAAAATCGCATCAGGCGCGGACTGGTGCCGTTGAGGAGCGGCGGTGCGGGAGGCTCGCGCCACAATCAATTCAGACGATCCGAAGTGCCGGGGCGCTGCGGGTCGCATACTGGCAACTGGGAGGAATGAATGAAACTCGCAAAAATCCTTTTCGCATCCGCAGCACTGGCAGGCGTATTGGCCGCAGGCAGCGCAATGGCCGACACATCATCGAAGAAGATCGCATTCTCGAACAATTATGCTGGCAACTCGTGGCGTCAGGCCATGCTGGAAAGCTGGGACAAGATCACCAAGGAAGCCGTGAAGGCCGGCGTGGTGGCTGCTGCCGACCCGTTCACGACGGCTGAAAACCAGGCGACCGAACAGGCCGCGCAGATCCAGAACATGATCCTGCAGGGTTATGACGCCATCGTCATCAATGCCGCCTCGCCAACCGCCTTGAATGGCGCGATCAAGGAAGCCTGCGATGCGGGCATCACGGTCGTTTCCTTCGACGGCATCGTGACCGAGCCTTGCGCATGGCGCATTGCGGTCGATTTCAAGGCGATGGGTGAAGGACAGATCGACTATCTTGCCAAGCGCCTCCCGGATGGCGGCAACCTGCTCGAAATTCGCGGCCTTGCCGGTGTTTCCGTCGATGACAATATCCATGCCGGCATCGAAGAAGGCGTGAAGAAACATCCGAAATTCAAGATCGTCGGTTCCGTCAATGGCGACTGGGCCGCAGACGTCGCACAGCGTGCCGTCGCGGGCATTCTCCCAAGCCTGCCGAAAATCGATGCGGTCGTGACGCAGGGTGGCGACGGTTACGGCGCTGCGCAGGCTTTCGCCGCCGCCAAGCGCGAAACGCCGATCATCATCATGGGCAATCGTGAGGACGAACTGCAGTGGTGGAAACAGCAGAAGGACACCAACGGCTACGAAACCATGTCGGTTTCGATTGCGCCCGGCGTATCCACGCTTGCTTTCTGGGTTGCCCAGCAGATTCTCGACGGCAAGGACGTGAAGAAGGACCTTGTGGTTCCGTTCCTCAGCGTCAGCCAGGAATCGCTCGACAAGGACCTTGCCAACACCCAGAAGGGTGGCGTCGCGAATGTCGAATATTCGCTTGAAGACGCGCAGAAGGTCATCGACGCCGCGAAATAAGCAGCGCGTTGCATCATCAGACGATTGGGGCGGGTTTCGTTCCCGCCCTTTTCCGTCACCTCTATTCAGCATTTCCAGCAGTCAGATGAACGTATGACAGAAGCAGCAGAGAAACGAGAGGTCGTCGCCGCGCGCAATATCCGCGTGCAGTTCGGTGCGGTGAAAGCACTGGATGGCGCCGAACTCGTGATCCGCGAAGGCGAGTGTGTCGGGCTTGTGGGGCACAATGGCGCAGGCAAATCCACCATCGTCAATGTCATCAATGGCGGGCTGTCGCCGCACGAAGGCAGCGTTTCCTATCACGGCGAAGCGGGACATGGCGTGGCGATGGCACGCAAGCACGGTGTGCGCTGCGTGTTTCAGGAACTGTCGCTGTTCCCCAACCTGACGATTGCCGAGAATGTCCGCATCATGCAACGCGACCTCGAAGGCGCGAACTGGCGCGGCAAGGCCGTTGAACTGATTTCCAAAAAGCTCAACGAGATTTTTCCGGGCCACAAGATCGACAGCAGCGCGACCATCGACGAACTGTCGATTGCCGAGCGGCAGATGGTGGAAATCGCAATCAACTTCACCGCTCCCGGCACTGCACCAAAACTGGTCATTCTCGACGAGCCGACCTCATCGCTCGATGCAGGCATTGCCGCGCAACTGATGGCCTATGTGCGTCGCTTCGTTGAAACCGGCGGTGCCGTTATCCTCATTTCGCACATGCTGGGCGAAATTCTCTCCACCTCCGACCGCATCGTGGTGATGAAGGACGGCAAGGTCGTCGCCAATCGCGCCGCCAGCGAATTTACCAATCGCAGCCTCGTCGAAGCCATGGGCAGCGTGGAGCGCGAGAAAGCGGCGCGCCGCGTCGCAAAGACGGATGCCACCGGCTCACCCGTTCTGTCCTTCGCAAAGCGCGCCTCCGACATAAAGCCGTTTCAGGCTTTCAAGGGCGAAGTCATCGGCCTCGCCGGTCTGGCAGGGCACGGACAGACCAGGATGCTGCTCGACCTTTACTATGCGCGGCGCCCCAATTGGATACCGGCCCGGACCTGCGAGATCGCCTTCGTCGCAGGCGACCGCAGCCTCAACGGCACTTTTCCGCTGTGGAGCATCCTGCACAATCTCACGGTCAGTTCGCTCGACCGGCTTTCGTCGCTGAAACTCGTCGACCAGACAAGGGAAGACGCGCTCGGCGGAGAATGGAAGGACCGCATCCAGATACGCACGCCTGATATGGGCAACCGCATCCTGTCACTGTCGGGCGGCAACCAGCAGAAAGTGCTGTTCGCCCGCGCTCTGGCAACCAGCGCGCATACGATCCTGATGGACGATCCGATGCGTGGCGTCGATGTCGGCACCAAGCAGGAAGTCTATGAAATTCTGCGCCATGAGGCGGAAAACGGGCGCACATTCGTCTGGTATTCTACCGAAATGGACGAAATCGAACTTTGCGACCGCGTCTATGTTTTCCGCGACGGTGCTATCGTTGCTGAACTGACCGGCGAAGACATTACGGAAAAGAACGTGCTTGCCGCATCATTCGAGGGAGGTCACGAATAATGCGCCTCTCCTCTTCCACCATCCGCCTGCTGACGCCGGTGTTCTCGCTGGTCCTGCTTCTGGCCGCCGTCTTCTACATGCAGCCGCGTGCCATGAGCTACACCGGGCTGAACCTCCTGTTCAATCTTGCCGTCCCGATCGCACTGGCAACCATCGCCCAGATGCTGATCATGGCCGTCAACGACCTCGATCTTTCGATGGGCACCTTCGTGAGCTTCGTGGTCTGCGTCGCCGCCACCTATCTTCACACCGCTCCCATCATCGGAGTGTTGATCCTCGCCGCCGCTATTGCGGCTTATGCGGCGCTCGGCGCGCTGATCCATCTGCGCAACCTGCCATCCATCGTCGTCACGCTGGGCATGAGCTTCGTCTGGGGCGGCTTCGCAGTCCTTCTGCTGCCATCGCCGGGCGGCCAGGCTCCCGACTGGGCGCGGTGGATCATGACCGCCAAGCCGCCTTTCATGCCGATGGCTATTGTCGCCAGCATTCTGATTGCGCTGGTCACGCATTTCATCGTGATGCGGTCGACCTTCGGCGTGCTGATGCGCGGCGCGGGCGGCAACACGCGCTCCATCGAGCGCGCCGGCTGGTCTGTCACCACGATCCGCGCCGGAACCTATGCGCTGGCTGCTTTCTTCGCGGTGCTTGCAGGTATTGCGCTGGTGGGCCTCACCACATCGGCGGACGCCAATATCGCGCTACGTTATACGCTTCTCTCCATCGCAGGCGTCATTCTGGGCGGCGGTGAATTCGTCGGCGGGCGCGTCTCGCCCATCGGCGCTGTCATCGGCGCGCTCACACTGACGCTTGCAGGATCGTTCCTCTCCTTTATGCGCATTTCACCGGATTGGCAGATCGGAGCGCAAGGCGGCATTCTCATCGTGGTGCTGGCCCTGCGCCTCTTCCTCAACCGCCTCGAAAAGAGGGAGAAAAAGCAATGAACGGTCTCGCCCTGCTTACCAGCCGCCCATGGATATGGTCGTTCATCGCGACCGTCGTCGTGTGGATCATCACCATTCTTTTCACCGGAGGCGCAGGCGCGCACGGGCTTTCCCACGCTGCCTTCACCTTTGCATCCTTCTCGGTGATCGTCGGCCTCGGCCAAATGTTCGTCATCACGCTCGGCCCGGGCAATATCGATCTGTCGGTGCCTGCCAACATGACGCTCGCCGCAACGCTGGCGCTGAAGCTGATGGATTCCCAGGAGGGAATGATCCTCGCCGGGCTCGCCGTGGCGCTGCTCATCGGCCTTGCCATCGGCATCTGCAATTATGCGCTGATCAAGCTCCTGCGCATTCCGCCCATCATCGCCACCTTGTCGATGAGCTTCCTGATCCAATCAACCGCCATCTGGAGCAATCGCGGCCTGCGCGTAAAACCGCCGGAAAGCCTGGCACAGTTTACCACAGCCTCGACCTTCGGCATTCCCAATGTCGCCATCGTGGCTCTGATCCTGTCGGTCATTGGCTGGGTACTCCTGAAAAAGAGCATCTACGGGCGCTGGATTTCTGCAATCGGCCAGAATCCTTTCGCGGCGCGCATGGCCGGAATCCCTGTCGATGGCACGCGCTTCATCACCTATCTGCTCTGCGCCGTTCTGGCCTCGCTCTGCGGCTTCCTGCTTGCCTGTTTCTCGGGCGGCGCGGCGCTGAACATGGGGGCGGAATATCTCCTGATGTCGATTGCTGTCGTCATCATCGGCGGTACAGCGGTTGCCGGTGGCGATTCCAACATCCCCGGCATCTGGGGCGCGGCCCTGTTCATGTTCCTCATCGTCTCGATGCTCAACACTTATGGTTTCGGCGCCGGTGTCCGCCTCGTCCTGACCGGGCTCACCATCATTGCGGTGATCATCCTCGCCAGTGGCCGTCGGGCTACGCGATAGTTTTTCCGGAGTAATTTTCCTTGCTACAGACTGTTTCGATTTACGAAATCCACGACGAACGTTTCAAGCAGATGATCGTGCCGAGCGCCGATCTGGACGAGCTTTATTGCGGCTGTCGCTGGGCGGAAGGTCCGGTGTGGTTCGGTGACCAGAACTGCCTTTTGTGGAGCGACATTCCCAACCAGCGCATTCTGCGCTGGGTGCCAGAAGGCGGCGTTTCCGTATTCCGCCAGCCATCCAATTTCTCAAACGGCAATACGCGCGACCGCGAAGGACGCCTCGTCACCTGCGAGCATGGGGGCCGGCGCGTCACCCGTACCGAACCGGACGGCAGCATCACCGTGCTTGCCGAGAGCTACCAGGGCAAGAAGCTCAATGCCCCCAATGATGTGATTGTGCGTTCAGACGGAACCGTCTGGTTCACCGATCCGACATACGGCATCATGGCCGATTATGAAGGCTACAAGGCCCTACCCGAACAGCCGACACGCAACGTCTATCGCCTTGACCCGAAAACGGGCGAACTCGATGCGATCATCACCGATTTCCATCAGCCGAACGGCCTTGCCTTCTCCCCTGACGAAACCAGGCTCTATGTTGCCGACAGCGCCTACAGCCACGACGAGAACGCACCGCGCCACATCCGCGTCTTCGACGTTGTGGATGGCGGCAAACGCGTCACCGGCGGCACGGTCTTCTGCACCATCGATAATGGCTTGCCGGACGGTTTCCGCTTCGATACGGACGGCAACCTGTGGACCAGCGCCGGCGACGGCGTGCACTGTTTCTCCCCGGAAGGCACGCTCCTCGGCAAGCTCAGAACGCCGCAGACAGTCGCAAACGTGACTTTTGGCGGCCCGCGCCGCAACCGGCTTTTCATCGCCGCCACGAAGTCGCTTTATGCGGTCTATCTCACCGTCACCGGTGCTCAATATCCCTGAAAAAAATTACGGCGGCTTTCCAGAATGAAAAGCCGCCGCTCATTATAAATAGAGTAATTCATTGAAATAACTGCATTTGCCGCACGCCCGTTAATGCGGGCGTGCCAATATTGTTTCTTGATCCAAAACGGATCTTTCCGGCCGAAAGCCAGAGAGACCCGCATATCAGGACCGAGAATGACGGAACAAATCAAAGAATGATCTCTTCTGTCCTTCTGCAATGCACCTGGAGACAAGGCTACGCCTGCCACTCGGTGCATATGCCCTGATGCGCTGAGGCTTTATAACGCCATCGTCAACGCCATGAAAACAGATTGTCAATAAATACAGTCAATTTACTGTGATTAAATTGAATAAAACGTGCAACTTATCATAATGTTAGTATTATTTTATAAGTATCTATATTAGCAATTTCTATTTTATAATCCTACTTGTTACCATATTTATTAGGATATCCACATGAAGCAGGATAATGACCGTCGCGGACTGCTGTTCAATCCTCTCACCCCCGTCAAGCCGAATATCTGAGTTTCACAGAACGTCGGTCCGGCGCTCGATAGCGGATATGGCACCCGTCGATGCCCGTGTGCTCGACGTCGACTTCTATGCCGAAGACCTCGGCGATGCGCTCTGCCCGCAACACCTCGCGGGGCGTGCCCAGCGCGACGAGGTTTCCGCGGTCCATGACCGCGATACGGTCGCAGAACATCGCGGCGTGGTTGAGGTCGTGCAAGGCAGCCACGACCGTCAGCTTCTGCCGGCTGACAAGATCGAGCAGCCCGATCTGGTGTCCGATATCGAGATGATTGGTCGGCTCGTCCAGCAGCAATATCCGTGGTTCCTGCGCCAGAGCGCGGGCTATGTGCAGTCGCTGTCGCTCCCCACCCGAAAGCGTGTGCCAGTAGCGGTCGGCCAGATGCGCCATATCGACATTTGCCAGCGCCTGATCAACGATTGCATCATCTTCCGCCGACCATGGCGACAGCGCGCCCAGATAGGGCGTCCGCCCCAGCTCCACCGCCTGACGCGCCGTGATGCGTTCCGTGGTGCCCGCCTGCTGCTCGACCAGCGCCATCCGGCGTGCGATCTCGCGACGGCTGAAGCTGCCGATGGGCGCGCCGCAAAGGTTCACTTCGCCGACGCGGCACCGGCGCACGCCAGACAGCAGGGACAGAAAACTGGTCTTTCCCGATCCGTTCGGCCCGATGATGCCAAGAAATTCACCTTCCGCCACGTTTAGCGAAATATTGCGCAAAATCTCGACATTGCCCGCCGACCAGCCGACATTGCGTGCTGAAAGGATCATGACGACGCCCTTCTTTGTCCGAGCAAGAGGGCGAAGGCGGGCGCACCGAACAAAGCCGTGATGACGCCAATCGGAAGCACCTGCCCCGGAATGATTATGCGCGACAGGATATCGGCAACGATCATGAAGATTGCTCCAATCAGAGCCGCCGCAGGCAACAGCCTGCCGTGCCGAACCCCGACCACCATTCGGGCGGCATGGGGAATGACGAGCCCGATGAAGCCGACAGAGCCGACGATGGATACCATGACCGCCGTCATCATGGCGCTGACGCCGATCAGCACCGCATAGACGCGCCGTACCGGTATGCCGAGCGAAGCTGCGGATTCCGTTCCGAAGGTAAAGGCATCCAGCGCCCGTGAATGCCACAGGCAGATGGCAAGGCCCACCAGACAGGCAGGCAGGGCAAGGATGACGTCCGGCCAGCGCACGCCCGAAAGATTGCCCAAAAGCCAGAACATGATGCCGCGTGCCTGTTCTGCATTTGCAGCCTTGGTGACGATGAATGATGTCAGCGCATTGAAAAGCTGTGAACCGGCAATGCCGGCGAGGATGATCGCGCTGCTGTCCCGCCCTGCCCGCAGCGCCAGCAGGGAAACAAGGCAGAAGGCAACGATGGCTCCGATGAAAGCGCCCAGCGAAAGCGATAGCACACCAGCGCCGATGCCCAGAATGGCGACGCCGACAGCCCCGGTCGAAGCACCCGCAGAAATTCCAAGAATGTAAGGATCGGCAAGTGAATTTCGCAGCAGCGATTGCAGGATGACGCCGGATATTGCGAGCGACGCGCCGCAACATGCGGCGATGACGGCCCGGCTGAGGCGATAACTCCAGACGATGCCCTCATCGATGGGTTCGAGCGCATATCCGGCGTTCCACACCCGGTTGGCCACGGTCTTGGCAACCACGTCGAGCGGTATCGCCGTTTCGCCTATCGCAGCCCCAAGCCAAAGGGCGACAAGAAGCAGGACAAGCGAAAAGACCAGGAAAGACACGCCGGAGCGTGCCCTTCCCTTGTGTTTCAAGCCCGTTGCTGTTGCCCGCGCCGTCACTTGTCGAGGTCCGAGGCGGCAATATCGGCGGCAAGCGTTTCGATGCCCTCGATCACGCGAAGCGATGTGCTCATCGATTGCGCATCCATGTCGAAGACATGCTTGTCCTTCACCGCAGGCATCAGCTTCGTGACAGCATCATTGTCGAGGAACTGGCGCTTGACGGCAATGTCATCAGCCGGATAGCGGCGGCGATCCAGCTTTGCGGCAACGATCATCGACGGGTTCGATTTCGCGATCGTCTCCCATCCGACTGTCGGCCATTCTTCCTCGCTGTCGATCACATTCCTGATGCCGAGCGCCGAAAGAATATAGGCCGGCGCACCGAACTTACCCGCTACATAGGGGTCAGCGTCAACCTGTGCGCTGGAGAACCAGACGACTGCAGAAAGATTTTCGCCTTTGGACGAAATTTTCTCACGCGCCGCTGCTTCGCGGGCCTTCAGGTCGGCGACGAGTTTCTCGCCACGGTCCTGCACGTTGAAGATTTCCGCCAGTTCGGTGATTTCCTGATAGACGATATCCATCTTGAACGCCGCAGTGCGAACGCCGTCGCCGCCACCGGAATTATCCTTGCCGACGCAATCGGATGGCGACGTGTAGGCCGGAATGCCAAGCTCCTCGAATTGTTCCGGCTTTGCCACAATGCCCGTGGGGCCTACATGCCACTGAAAATCAGCCGTCACGATTTCCGGCTTTTCCGCCAGAACGCTTTCAAAGCTCGGATCGTTATCGGCGAGCCGCTTTACCTTGGCGTTGGCCTCCTCGAAACCCTTGAGGACAGGGCCGAACCAGACCGCTGTCCCGACGAGCTTGTCGCCGAGACCGAGGCTATAGAGAATTTCTGCGCTGCTCTGGCCAACCGCGACGGCGCGGCTTGGTGCCTGCTTGAAGGTGACATCACGGCCGCAGTTTTTCAGCGTCAGCGGATATTGCGTTTCTGCTGCCCGTGCAGCCGGACCGCTTGCCAGAAATGCGACCGCGCAGAGGGCGGCACGAAACGGCGTATTGCCTGGAATTTTCATAGGAATCCCCGAAAATGATAAGAGAAACGAGCCCTGTCAGGCGGCGGAAAAAATCCGGCGCGAAAGACGGACAGGCATATCCGGGGACATGTCGAAATCATGCGATGACGATGGAAGGAAGCGTCCTGCGACGCGGAAAACTGTCATAACCGGCTCCTGCTCCGGGCATCCCCGCCCGTGACAATGGACAACACTAGACGGCAGGTCTCCTGGCTCGCGAATATCTGCTGTTCATCTGCCTTCCCGCGCTTCTCCGGCGCAGTGGCATGACGCTTTCAACGTCACGAGGATGAACGGCAATCCGCTTACAGTTGCGGGGGCAGCCACGGTCTTGGCCCCTTTTCGGGTCGTCCTCACCGTGTTCCCTATTAATCCCCTTCGCTCTCGGTCGGGGAACCGTCGTTACACTATTACGTTGGCCCGCTGCCGCCGTCAAGCAGGTCTCGACGGCTATTTCCGGCGCGCGATCTTCAAGCGATTCGAAAGCGTGTCACTTAAATTGCGGCCAAACTATTGTCGCATATGCTGGCCTATTGAATTTGTTTTCGCTAATCTCCATGTAGTTTGCTCCTGCTAGGAAAGCGGGACTTTGGGGAGGTCCGCCGCAGGGCGGCAATATATTCCGTTGGGAGGACATATGCGTAGATTTATTCTGGCCCTGACGTCGGTAGCGGCGTTGGCTATGGCAGGCTCTGCTTCCGCAGAAGACTACAAGGTGCTTGCGCCTGCTGCTCCGGGCGGCGGCTGGGACCAGACGGCGCGCACGATGCGGAGCGCGCTTCAGGACGAAAAGATTTCCGGCAGCGTGCAGGTCATCAACGTTCCCGGCGCTGGCGGCACCATCGGCCTTGCGCAGTTCGTGAACCAGAACAAGGGCGATCCGAGCCAGCTGATCGTGGGCGGCTATGTCATGGTCGGCGCGATCCTGACCAACAAATCGCCGGTTACCCTGGAACAGATCACGCCGATTGCCCGCCTTACCGGCGAATATGAAGCCATCGTCGTTCCGGCTTCTTCCGACATCCAGAACATTGGCGACCTTGCCGCGAAGCTCAAGGCCGATCCGGGCTCGGTTTCGTGGGGCGGCGGCTCCGCCGGCGGCACAGACCACATCACCGCAGGCCTTTTTGCCAAGGCCGCAGGCGTCGATCCGACCAAGGTCAACTACATTGCCTTTTCTGGCGGCGGCGAGGCGCTGGCGGCCATTCTCGGCAATCAGGTGACCGTCGGCATTTCCGGTTACGGTGAATTCGAATCGCAGATCAAGGCCGGTACGCTGCGCATCATCGGCATTTCGAGCGACGAGCGCGTGGAAGGCATCGACGCACCGACCTTCAAGGAAGGCGGCGTGGACGTTTCGATCCAGAACTGGCGCATGGTCGGCGCGGCTCCCGGCATCACTGCCGAGCAGGAAGCTGCCATCAATGCCGATATCGAGAAGATGGTGAAGTCGGAATCCTGGCAGAAGGCGCTGAAGGACAAGGGCTGGGCGGATACCTACCTTGCCGGTCCGGCATTCAAGGAGCAGCTTGCCAAGGACGTTGCCGCGACTGAAACCATCCTCAAGGAAATCGGTCTCGTCAAATGACAGGATCAAACCAGCATGAAGAGCGCCGCCCCGAAAGGGCGGCGCCAGACCTCGCTGCACTCGTCATCGCTCTCGTTCTCGCAGCTGTCGCCATCGCCATTGCCTGGTCGACAACCTATGGCAACGATGTGACGAGCTATTCGCCGGTCGGCCCGAAAACCGTTCCCTATGTCGTCGCAGCCGGATTGTTCGGCCTCGCGATCTGGACCGTGTTCGAGGCGCTTCGCGGCGATTTCCCCGAACGTGAGCATCAGGAAATCGGGCCGATGGCCTGGATAATCGGCGGTCTGGCCCTCCAGATGCTGACGATGAAGACTGTCGGCTTTTCCCTGTCCACCGGCCTGCTTTTCGCAGCGACCGCACGCGGCTTCGGCTATCGCAAATTCTGGATCAGCGTTCCCGTGGGCATCGTCTTTGCCTTCGTGATCTGGTTCATCTTTGCACGCGGCCTGCAGCTATCGTTGCCGTCTGGCTGGCTCGAACAATTCGTTTAGAGCATTCCCCGTTTCGGCTGAAACGTCGGAAATGCCCTAAGTCCTCGTGATATCGCATTATCCTACGCAAAACCGCTTCGCGCATTTGCTGGAAATGCATTCTTGTGTTGTCGCATTATCCTACGCAAAACCGCTTCGCACTTTTGCTGGAAATGCTTTCTTGTTTTGTCGCATTATACCACGCAAATCGCTTCGCGCATTTGCTGGAAATGCTTTAAAGGCTGAGTGCCCTCATGGATACTGTCGCACTTCTCGCCAACGGACTTCTGGTGGCGCTTGAACCATCGAATCTTCTTTATGCGCTGATTGGCGTAACACTCGGCACCGCCGTCGGCGTGCTGCCCGGCATCGGCCCGGCACTCACCGTCGCGCTGCTCCTGCCCGTTACCTACAAGCTCGACCCTTCGGGCTCCCTCATCATGTTCGCGGGCATCTATTATGGCGGCATGTATGGCGGTTCGACCACGTCGATCCTGCTCAACACGCCGGGCGAAAGCGCCTCCATCGTCACCGCACTGGAGGGCAACAAGATGGCCCGGGCCGGGCGCGGCGGACCAGCGCTGGCGACAGCCGCCATCGGCTCCTTCATCGCGGGCCTGATAGCCACTCTGGCACTCGCCTTCGTCGCGCCATGGGTCGTGAAATTCGCCCTCTCCTTCGGGCCATCGGAATATTTCGCGCTGATGCTGCTTGCCTTCATGACAGTTTCAGCGGCCTTCGGCGATTCCACACTGCGCGGCCTGACATCCCTGTTCATCGGCCTTGCGCTCGGACTGATCGGCATCGACCAGTTGACCGGTCAGGCGCGTCTCGTCATGGGAACGCCGAACCTGCTCGATGGGATCAATGTCACCACATTGGCAGTCGCGCTGTTCGCTATCGGCGAAACACTCGCAGTCGTGTCGAAGAAGCTTCGGCCAGAAGATGAGGTCATCGCCGTCAAGGGTTCCGTCTGGATGACGAAGAACGACTGGAAACGCTCGTGGATGCCGTGGCTTCGCGGCACCGCAATCGGCTTTCCAATCGGCGCCATGCCAGCGGGCGGCGCCGATGTGTCGAGCTTCCTTTCCTATTCGGCGGAACGGCAGTTCTCGAAACATCCGGAAGAATTCGGCAAAGGTGCAATCGAAGGCGTGGCCGGACCGGAAGCGGCCAACAATGCTTCCGCCGCCGGAACTCTCGTGCCGCTCCTGACGCTGGGCCTGCCCACTACGGCCACGGCTGCAATCATGCTTGCCGGCTTCCAGCAATTCGGCCTGCAGCCGGGCCCCCTCCTCTTTGTGACCAATGCCACGCTGGTTTGGGGTCTGGTGGCGAGCCTTCTCGTCGCCAACCTCATGCTGCTGGTTCTCAACCTGCCCCTCATCGGCCTGTGGGTGAAGATGCTCACCATCCCGCGTCACTGGCTTTATGCGGGCATTCTGGTTTTCGCGACGCTTGGAACAATCGGCGCGAATGCCTCCACCTCGATGCTGTTCGGCCTGCCGGTCTCATTCGAGCTGGGTCTGCTTCTGGCGTTCGGCGTGCTGGGCTATGTGCTGCGGCGCTTCCATTATCCCATCGCGCCGGTTGTCGTTGGTCTGATCCTCGGGCCGATGGCCGAGAAAAGCCTTCGTCAGGCATTGCAGATCAGTCAGGGCAACCCGATGGCCCTGGTACATTCATGGGTATCGATCGTGCTGATCGCGCTTGCGATTGCCGCAGTCGTCGTCCCGATGATCATGCGCCAGCGCGGCAAGGGCGAATTGCTGAGCCAGATGGCGACGGACGAAGACTGAGAAAACAAAAGCCCGGCACTGCCGGGCTTTTTACTCAGATACGCATACGCCTACTTGGATTGCTTAACCCTGGATGCGGCGTAACTGGTCAACGTCGATGCCAAGCGTCTCAAGGTCCTGCGCAGTGGGCTTCTGACCAGCGCGCACAGCGGCAGAGGCACGAACGGCGCTACCGAATTGCGCGAATGCACGACCGAAACGATTATTGAAGCGGGTAAACATTTTTTTCTCCATCGCGGACAGTTCTTCGTCCGCACTCATCAGATGGGGATCGTTCCGCCTGCTTAGAAGATCGCCCTTTGCATGCCAGCCATGCAGTTTCGGCATGTTCCTTTCCACCGGGCTTGATTGCAATCAATGCTGCCGGCTTGCTTGCTTGCGAAGCTCTTTTCAACCCAAAGGAAGGAGCCTTGGAATGTCGAATACCCCCCATACGCTCGGTGAAGAGTTTCCCGGTCAGCTCGAAGCCATCCATGCCCTGAAGGCAAAGAACGCGCGTTTTGCCCAGATTCTGGAAGAATATGATTCAGTGAACGACCGCATCCATCGGGCGGAAACGAAGATAGAACCGGTAAGCCAGGAAGAAGAGACGAACCTGCGCAAGCAGCGTCTTGCCTTGAAGGACCGCATTGCCGAGGCACTCGCCGAAGCCTGACCCATCCCTCAAAGGGATAAGGCCCGACGACAGCTCAGGAGGGCTTGCCCCCGACTTTACAGTCGACTTTGCTGTTGTCCGGGCCGACGGAGTTTTCCATCTTTCCCACCACGATCAGGACAGCGACGGCGATGAACGTCGCCATGATCGCGATATGCCAGAGGCCGAGACCGCTGGCGAGGCCGACGGAAGCTGCGAGCCACATCCCTGCGCCTGTCGTGATACCCGTTATTTTTCCACGTGCGAAAATGATGAAACCGGCCGCCAGAAAGGCAACGCCGCTGGTGATCGCCTCCACGAGACGCGAAGGGTCCATCCGGATATTCTGATCGTTGAATACCGGCACGTTGACGAGTTCCAGCGAGACGATCGTGAAGGTAGCCGAGGCGAGGCAGACGAGCATATGCGTCTTCAGTCCGGCTGGTCGCCTGCGCCATTCCCGTTCAAGGCCAATGATGGACCCGAGCAGGGTTGCCAGCAGCATTCGCGCCAGTACCACCGGCAAACTGACTATATTGTCGTGCGTGAATTCAGCCCAGAATTGTTCCCAGAATTGTTCCATGCCCGATAACGGGCATGGTGGGGTTTGGTTCCGCCGGGATTATTCGCTTACGGCTCACTCGGCCGAAGCCGGAGGAACTGTTTCAGTCGTCGCGGGCGGCAAGGAATTTTCGCCGTTCGGCGTGTTCTCATCGGGAGAAATGACGGCACCGTAGATTTCGACCAGCACCCAGACGGCCAGCGCCGCCGCGATACTGACCAGCAGCACCATGAGAACGGGCTTACCTTCACGTCCTTGCCTTGCCTCAGTCGGGTTGACCTGTTTCATGGATCAAATCCTCCTGTTGGTTGCAGCGGCTTTAAAACTGGCCGCTATAGACCTAATGGAAGGCTGGGAAATTGGTTCCAATTCAGCGAACCGCCACGCAGGCCTTGCGTGGGCGCTTCTCTAAACTCGCAGCTAATATGTGAGGGCAATGGTACGGTCGGTTGGTATAAAACCGCTTCCTTGTACCTTGTTTTTGTTGCGTTATTTTCGTTACACGTCCGAAATTGTAGCACATATTGTTACACAGAATATTGCACGATTTGTAACACGTTGAGGTACGCAATTTAGCATCTTGACTGAAAACTCCAATGAGAACAAAATAGGAACATCTAATGAAAGCAGGAGAACCTTATGAACGCTCTTGTCCAAAGCTATGACGCCGAAATCGAGGAAGTTCTCGCGTATCACGGCGGAGACGCGCACGCGGCCATTGAGGCGCTCTTGAAAGACCGCGACTTCCTCATTCGTGAAGTAGAGCTATCGCGTCTCGCTGTCACCCATGGCCAGCCTGTCGACCTCTTTAAGAGGGCAGCCTAATGAAAACGTTCCAGGTCGCACTCCCCGAATCTTACGCCTTGAAGTTTGCACGTCGCGAGGTGCATCGTGATGCTGATCGGCTCGGTGCTCGCCTGCCTCATCGCATGGCCCGCAAGTCTGGAGTTGGTTTCTGCGTTTTCAGTTTTCCTACCGAAAGGTGCATGAGCGCATTTATGCGTCGGCATGGCGGCAAACCGTTCGGCGATGGGAAATGGGAGAAGGTTCTGGTTCGATAAACCCGCGAATGCGCACAGGAAATCCACAGGTGATCCCATAAGTTTCCACAGCGCTGAGTTCGCGATTGACTCTCCTCTCAAACAAGAACATTTTAGGAACATCGGCGGGCGGCGCTGATGAAATCCAGACATGCTTGGTGGCGTGTGTGTCTGCTTCAATGGAGCAGAACAATGAGTACGGTTGCGCAGGAAAATGAATACGACGACGAAATTGAATTGGTTCTCGCCTACCACAAGGGCGATGCGCGAGCCGCGATAGAGGCGCTTCTCAAAGATCGGGATTTTCTCGTTAAAGAGGTCGCCATAGCCAGTATGGCTGTCAGTCATGGCTATACCCGAGGATGGAAGCCGACTGTCTTCGTGAAATGAGCGGCAGATCACGCGGCGAACCGCCGAAAACCCTGATTAATAAGCATTACTCGTTTCAGGTCGTATTGTATCTGACAGACGAATTACGCCAACGGCTTTTGGAAGTGATCGCTGATGAACATCGGCTGGACGCCTATCACCTGCATGGCTACCAATATCATGAAGGATACCATTTCTCGATCGTGAAATTTGCGACGATGGAAGGCCAGCATGAGTTCATTCGGCTTTATGGCGGCGTGCCTTACGATCCGACGGACAAGAAATCCAAGCCGTGGGAGACGTATTTTGATCGATGAAAATACGACCTCCTTTTCTGCGAGAAATGCCAGCGTCGACACGGATCATGGATCTGGTCCAGTGGTACGAACTATATGGTTATTGCTGTCGCTGCGGACATATCGGATCGGTAGATCGGATGATCCTTCTTCGAAAGTTTGGAACACATACCTTCTTCATCGACCTACATGGACGCCTGAGATGCAAGGCATGCACAGCAAAGGGCGATGCGCAGTTTGGAATTACGAAGATGCCGAGGTGAGAATGGCCGAATACAAGAACGACAACGCCCAGGTTGCGAAAGCCGGAAGCCTGTTTGTGCACTGGTGTGATGCCAAAGGCTGTAAGGAGTGGGGAAACTTTGGTTATAAATTGTCGAATGGCCAGCTATGGTTCTGTCGCGCCCACAAGCAGGAAGGCGAGGATGCGCTGGCTGGACGCCGGAAATAACGGCGCTATTCTCTGCTACGAGGAGGAGCGCATGTGCAATCTATACAACATCACAACGACACATGAGGCCATGCGCCGCCTGTTCCCCAAGTTTGGAGATATGACGAACCGCATCAATCCGCAGATGGATATCTTTCCCGACTATCCAGCGCCAGTTTTGCGGAACATCAAGGGCGATGCGCCAGAGTTAGCAATGCTTCGCTGGGGCATGCCCACGCCTCCGATGTATGTGAAGGGCGAAGCGGACAGCGGGGTAACGAACATCCGCAATCTCACATCGCCTCACTGGCGGCGCTGGCAGAGCGTCGAAAGCCGCTGCGTTGTCCCGGCCACGTCTTTCTCAGAATACGGGCAAGAACCAGACCCGAAGACCAAACGAAAGCCGCTTCACTGGTTCGCTCTCAATGAAGAGAAGCCGCTCTTTGCGTTCGCTGGCATCTGGACAAGCTGGAAAGGCATGCGGAAGAAGAAGGAAGGACCGGTTGAAGTCGATATCTTCGCGTTCCTGACCACTGAGCCGAATGCAGTGGTGAAGCCGATCCACCCAAAAGCAATGCCGGTCATTCTCCGCACCACGGAAGAAATCGACACATGGCTACGCGCTCCCTGGAACGAAGCCAAGGAAATGCAAAAGCCCCTGCCCGATGCTGATCTGATCGACCTCACGCCGAGTAATGACAACGAGGAAGCGCAGCCGAGTTTGTTTTAGGCGCCACTACAAGTTCGCAATCCCCGCCCTACCTTCGTCAAAAAATGAGGAAGGGTGCTTATGGCGAGTTCAAAAAAAATCTCCGGTCCGAAAAGCGACGGCAAATATCCTGACCGCAATATTGACTGTCAAACGGCAATCGCGTTCCGCGTCGTTGAACTGATTGAAGAAGCTGAAAACTCCGGCTGGACAGCCATCGAGGCCGCGAAAGCTATCCAAGAAGTGTCACGCGGACTATTTGTAGGACACGCCGGCAAGGATCGAAACGAATGATTGGGAACAACCTGGACGCTGCCTGGTTTTAAAAGGTCTCCTTAAACAAATTCGCGTCGTTGAGAGCCTGCACTGACCCCACCCCGCCATTTCATGAATAGGCGGGGTTCTTTTTTTTCTGCGTCCGGGGTTTTGTGATTTGTATTAAAAGCTTTGGTCGCCCATTCTTATTGGATTGTTGTGGGGGTTTCTACTAGCGAAAGCTAAAGGGAGACCAAAATGCCGTTTTTTAGCGAAGCGAGCCGCATATATAATCCTATTGAAGTGAATTTCATGCGTAGCTGCTTCAGTAATGCAGCAATCATGCTTGAAGAAAGCGACCAGGATTACTCCGCTGCCGACCTGGCATCTTGCATTATCATGCTTTACCATAGCGGGCTCAGGGATCACGCTTACCTCAGTGAGCTATCGGCAAGGTTGGCCCACCAACGGTACGAGAGACGCCACAAAATCGAACAATGTCCAGCTGCCAACAGCAATGGTCCAAAGCAGACGGCTCGTGCGCAACCCGTTGAATACGATCCACTCGCCTAGGCGGGAACAAAAGATCGAAGGTAGAGTTTCACACGAGACAGACTAACTAACTGCCACAGCGCCAGCGCAGCCTGCACCATACCTGTCGCTGACGCGGCCCTGCCGTTGCTCGTCCCTCGGCAGGGCAAGTTCTTTGGGAGGGGGATATGCCTTGGGGAAAGCCAGTAGACGTCCAGCTTTACGGTATCGGAAAATATCGCGTTGTACCTGACACCCCGACAGCAGCGCGATGTCTGTTGAACGATTGGCCTGAAAGTGGACGCGGAAAAGAATATGAGGAAGCCTTACAGGCTTGTTTGGCCGACCTTGAAGGGCTGCCGAACACTGCCAGAAAATCCTTCGTGAAAGCCGCCAAGGCAGCCGGGCTTACAATCCGGCCCTGCCAGTGGCACTGAGATCGTTCAGGCTATCCGAGACGCTCTGAACGATAGCGCGAGGATGGGTTAGGCCCCCTGTGCCAAGCGCGGCCCGACAGGTCGGTAGATCTGTCGGGCGTATTTTTGAAATACATATTCCACTATCTTTTTGTGCGGAACAAAACCGCCACTTTCCTGTTAAGCCGAAACCCAAAAAGGCCTAGGCTATGACAGAACCCAAAAACCATCATAATAATGCACGGCGAGCATCTCGCGGGATACCAGGAACTCACCAGTCTGCAGAAGCAATCGCCGAATCTTTAAAAGCGCGCTTGATGAAGGCCTTTTCAAATGAGAACGAGGATCAGTTTTCTGAGCTACTTGCACGGCTAGAGCAGGCTGAGAAGGGGCGCCACCATTGAGCGGCTCTTTACTTTCTCATTTTACCTAATAAAATTTTAGGGCAGGCATTTAAGACCTTCCCATTTACCCCCGCGCGCTTTTCGCTGCGGGGTTCTTTTTTTAGGCGGCCCGCCTATCCTCCAACGCTTTAAGCCTCTGCGCGAAGTATATGATCTTGTTAAGGTCATACATTCGACTGGCCGCGTCTTTTTCTCCGAACCGATAGCAAGCCTTGAAGATGTTGCCGAGCGCGAATGACATGCCTTTGTGCTCGATCAGGTCGTTTAGCTCGGTCGCATGGGGAGGCAGCTCGTAATAGCTCGTGCTGCCGCCGTCGGAGGTGACAGGCGCTGCGGCTGCGCGTAGCCCCAAGTCGGTTAAGTGAATCGGTTTTGGCATGGGTTGTTTGCTGGAACCCAGTTCGCCTCGAGCAATCTCGCGGTCAATTCGTGCGTCTGGAACCATTAGACTTCCTCCCTCACCTTCCGTTTCGGCTCTTCGAACTTCTCAGTCACCGGTCCACCTGCGAGTAGTCCGCGAACTGACCGCAACTTATCGCGAACAAGCGGACGAAACCGACGCGCAGCGAACGGCGGATTGTCATATCCGAACTGCGGGCAGATGCCCCGATCGACGCCTTTCAGACGAACGCCGATGTAGCTACCCTGCGTGTAATGCTCGAAGGGTCCGATCCAGCTTATGGTGTAGACCTCGCCTTCCTTGATCTCGATGAACTGCTCAAAGCCGACCTTGGCGTCGATGCAGATGACTTGCTGGCCTACGTGAAAGTTGGTCACGCCGCATCCCTCCAAGCCCCTAACCGCCGAAATTCTACCGGCACGCCATGGCTACACGCTCGCGCCGTTCCTTCCGCCATGCCTCGACTCATACCGAAGTCTTCATAGACAACGCATTTCTCCGCCACCCGATACCATGCAAGGCCAGCCTCAATGCCGAGTCCTCGCTCATCAGGCCGCATATCATCCAGCACTTGCGTGTGCAGTAGATGACTCGCAATCGGCGCTTCGCCCCGGCGCAAGCTGTCCTGAAGGCAAGCGCGAGCATAATCGGTGTTGCGCGCAACGTCGCCACTATAGGGGCTTTCGATGATGACGAGCGGCTTGCGCGCGGGCTGATGGGCAACTGGCACTGGATACGGCACGGGAATGTCACCGATGTATAGCTCGCCCGCCCGTAGGACGACTTTGGTGTTTGTGCCTACTGGCCATCCTTCAACCGCTGCTCGCGCAGCGCGGTCTTCTTCTTCCTGCCATTCGTCGCCCGGCTGATGTACGCCGTAAAGCTGGTGTAGCTCCATATTTCTCTCCTCGTGTTTGTGGTGAAAGCGCCGCTTGGTGGGCGGCGCGGTGGTCAGGCTGCCGCACGGCTGGGCTTGTTATCATTCGCCGCAACCGGGATACGCGCCGCGCCATGCACCATTTCAGGCCGCAAGGTCAGCCGCGAAACTTCGCCGTACAGCTTTGAGTACGTAATCACCTTGGCCGATCTGCCTGACAGCCAGCCCCCGCCAGCAGCATATGCGTCTGGAGCCGCCAGCGTCTCGTGGCGCTCGACATACATCAGTCCAGACTTGCGCCCTTCGTCGGAATGCAAATGGCCGATGTGCGCATAGGCATATTTGCTCCGGCCGTACATTTCTCGAAACATGCCAGCCAGCGTCGCATCGACATTACTGACGCCTCGCTTGTGGCCATGATGAGCGAATATCGCCGTCCTACCCCACTCGTAAGCGTAATAGAGGCTGGGCGAGTTATCGACGGTGATACGGGGCTCGTTCTCATACATTGCTGCCAGCATTTCCCGCAGCCACGCCGAAGAGGCCGGATCGTGATTGCCCTGCGCCATAATGATGTGCACGTGCAGATGCTTTTGCAGCAACATGTCTATAACGCGCCGAACCGTCCGGATGATGACGCGAATGATCTTCTGCAGGCGTGAATCTGAATCCAGTACGTGCTTGCTGGCGGGCGTAACCGTTTCCATGCTGTCGTAATGAGCAAGGTCACCGAGTTGCGCCAAAACGGCAGTATGCGCGTCAGGCGCAAGATCAATCGCGGCAGCGAACCAGTCCGTAACAAGCTGCTCTGCAATCTCGATATCGTAATCAGCGCCGGTTTCTTCGCGCCATGCCAGCATCCCGAAATGAGCGTCCGTCAAGCAGAAGAAATTGAGAAGGTCGGCATTGGTGCCTCGCGGAGCGGGCATAATGCTGACACGAGGCAGGCTTTCGGATAGCGCCGACACCATGGCATCCAGCACTGCCCGTTGTTGCTGCGCGTCAGCCCGCTCCATAATGTGCTGCGTAATCACCCGACCTTCGGCATTAACGAGCGTCGTCTTGCCTTTGACGGCAAGGCCAGCCGTTGGCTCGTAAGCCGGGCCAGCCTCTTTCGTCTGGCGCATGTAAGTGCCGTTCGGCGTCTCGGTCAGGCTTTTGATCGCATAGCCGGGCAATGTCGGTGACGGACCCAACAGCCCAATCTCAGCGGCCCGCTTTATGCTTTCGTGGAACGCCGACTTCTTGATGCCAAGCGCAGCGGCAGCCTTAACCAGCGTACCGTGCTCGCGGTAAGCCTCGGCACGCCGCAGGAGTTCTTCGTGTGAAAGGCGCGCACCCGCGCCCTGTCTGTCATGGGACATACAGTCTCCTCGTGTTTGGTTGGTAGCCGTGGTGAGCGGCGCAAAAGGAAGGATGGAATGTCTCGATAAATGTGGTGTTAATGGCTGATAAAAATAAAACGGGAACTTACAATAATGACGCGGCAGATACTAAATATAGTGTTAACGCTCAAATAAAAAACTATATCTTGACGAAAAGACATGATTCGGGCAGATTCCGATCGTCAACGAAACGAACTCCAGTCGAACGTTGCGCTCCGAAACTGCTAATGGATGGTGAATATTATGGCAAAAGCCGAAACCGGGAATAAAGTATCGTCTATCGCGGCTAAGGCCCTTTCAACTGGCAAGGCCACCCCCAGCCAAATCAAAGCTATGGCTGGTTCGGTCCTTCGTCAGGACGAAACAAAAGGAAAACGCAAATAAAGGGCGCCCTTCGGGGCGCCTTTCTCTAACATCAAGTCAACTCGGTCGACCATTGGCACTCTTACTGAAACTCAAGCCCGCATTTATAACCTCTGAAAAATCAGGAGGTTCAATGCCATCCGGTCCGTGCCCCGGAACCTGCCTGCAAAGCGCCCACATGATGATTGGAAGTACTTTTTCATCAACGGCGTTGTCACGAACCATTTGAATGTATGATTGCATAATGGTGTTCCGCTGCCGCGCATCGTCCATCAACAACAAGGAGCGCATAAAGAACCGTATCGCGAGTTTCATGATCCAAAAATACAAGACGACCGGCACGGCAATGAGGAAGGCTCGTGTCAATTGTAGCGACACCATGCTCGAAACGTTCTCTCTAAGCAAAAACATCTCGACGATAGATAAATCTCCAAGCGTAATTAACTTTTTTATCTGCGGAGCAAAGAAATATACTCCAAAACCAGCTAAAGCCACGAGAGCAGCAATAACAAATATAGAACCCACTAAAGAAAAAGCGGCCCACCACGCCCTATTACTCCAAAACTCACCAAGAATATTTGTCTTCAAATACTCATTAACAGATCTTTCATAATTCTTTATGCTGTTTATAGTATCTTCTTTTATACCTTCAAAATCTATCTTCTTAGAATCAAAATCTGCTAAAAAATTATCGACTTTTATCTCGTGATCCTTATGAGATTGTTCTAATTTACCTAATTCTGCAATCAACGCATCTGTTTTCTTTTGGAACTCTTCATTGAATTGTTCGAAACGCTTACTAGCATCGATTGTCTCGGCTCTGAAAGAGGCTGCATTTAGAGCCATTTCCCCAGATGCATTGTCGCTTTCAAGATATATCTCGCGCAATGCTATATACTTGGAATCATACCAGTTAACGGCGACATCCCTGAAGGATGGCAGATCGTCAAGCTTTCCACCCCGAATTATAAGCTCAGATCGAAAAGCGAACTTTAGAAGTGATTTAAATTGAGAAATCCTCTCACTGCTCCCACCTTCTTTCTCTTTGTTTAAAAGCAAAGAAATGTTCTCTACATCCGTCTGTTCTACAACGGGGAACACAGACTTCAAAATATTTACCGGTTTTCCAGACTCGTCTTTGATTTCGACCGTCTTGTACTTGCGGCTTTCGTAATATTGGCGGATATCGTCCTTTATTTTATGCAGAAATTCATCGGGAGAGTAAAGCGCCGAACTAACCTGCGACCTATCTATTGCGTTGAAAAGGCTCTCAAAAATTAAATACTGCCCCAGAAGACGTGTATGATCGCCAATGCCTATCTCTGAGCCATTAAAAGAGACGTTCGGCTTAGTCATCATCTTTAGCAGAGCTAATTCTAGTTCAGTCATTCAAAGCCTCCCGCGCCTTTTAAAATAGCTTATCTATCTGACAGCAATACCGGGAGTCGCTAGGAAACAACAACTTCAGATTACCAAGAACACGAAATTGTTGGGTAGCTTCTAATGGTTCGAACGTGAACGATACAATTCGTTCCTTATCCCCTCCCCACGCCATCCGCTGGCACATCACCGCGAGATATTGCCGACGCACTACCCACCAGCTACAAGCGCACATGATTTCATTTCCTTGGTGGGTTGCCGCCCTCGTATATATGTCAATCTACTGGCCATTTACCGTTATGATAGCGGCGGCTGTAGTCACGACGGCATTCTTGGGAACGAAGAGCGTGGGCTGGCGCGCCTTCTGGATTGGCTTGGCAATCCTGATCGTCGCGCCGGTTATCTGGTTCTACTCGCTTGCATAAAGGGAAGACCGCCGTAGCGGGGAGTCTGTAGCGACCCGAAAGCCGCCTATGTTCTGGTGCGCCCCGTCCTCGTCGCCATGATGTTATCAATCCGTTCTGTGAGCCCGTCGATGCGATGCGCCACACTTTCGATGGCCCGCATGATCTGGGAGGTCTGCTCCTGCATGCCAGCCTTCGTGGCGAAAGTTTCAGCCGCCCGCAGCTTGTAGTCAGAAAGCTCCTGCCGCGTCAGGCTGGCAAGGGCGGTTGCAGCGTCTGCTTTCGCCGCGTTGCGGGCCTCTGCTTTCGCGATCTGGCTTTCGACGTACTTCCACAAGCCAAATAAAAAGCCCATCAACATCACGATAAAGCCAACAACGGCCATGATTTCAGCGCCGGTCATCCGATAATCCCCCTTGCCGCCACGCCCAGCCACAGGCAGGCCAGCCACCATTTACCACTCAAGGCCGCACCCCGCATAGCTTTTCCAGTTTAGTGTTCTCCGCGAGAATCTGGCGCTTCGTGCCGTCAGTCAGACTGTCCTCGACGCTCGGGCGGACAGGCCGGGCCACATCGCAGTAGCTACCGGCGGTCACGCATCCACCGAGACAGAGCAGCGTCAACATCACCGCCGCCAAGCTTGCTGGTTTCATCTTCGATTTTCCTTGCTTTATTGGTGACTTTCAGCCGGTCGGCGGTTGCGCTTGTGGCGTTGTCCGCCCTACCCTTGAGGTAAGCGCCCGCCAGAATCGCAAGGGCCGCAGCGATTGCCACGGCCCAGCCTGTGATTTTGGAGCGTAGGGTTAGCAGCCAGGTCATGTTGGCACTCCTGTCAAGATCAGCATGCGATGCTGCCCTGTGAGCGGCAGCAAGTAGCCGTCGCGCGTTTCGGTTGCCTCGCATACCGTGAGCTTTGCATTGCCCCACTGCTGCGAGCCGTTATCGATCCACACCGTGGCTGTTCCCGCGTCGCTGTCATATTCAATGGCGATCCTTTTGAGGCTCACGCCGCCACCCTCTTCAGTTCGAGCCTGCCGCTCTTCCAGAGCCAGAAGCCCGCGCCTGCTGCGACCAGCAGAAGCGCGACAGTTGCGAACGCCCAAGGGTTGGAAACCGCACCGATAAGGCCGGTAACAAGCGTGCCGCCCGTGCCTGCGACGATCGTCTGCACGGTCTTGTCCTGCAGCAACGGCACGTCGTCAGGCTTGGCGTCTTCCACCTTGGCAGGTTTCATTTCACGGGCAGCCACAAGGCTGTCGAGGAAGTTGCGGTAATATCCAGCTATCAGGCTGGCCTTGTCAGTGCCGTTGACGATAGCGCGGGCGCCTACAGGGTCTTCCTTGCCGCCGTCGAAAAAGTCAGCCAGCCGCTTGCCCGTGAACTTGCCGTTGATCATCCCATCAAACAGGATGCGGATAGCCGTGGCCATCTCCAGCGCGGCATCGGGGTTATCGCCAAGGCCGTACTTCTTATAGTTGTCTTTGCCGGTGATCTGGGCCAAGCCGCGACCGCGGTATAACCAGCCGTCGTTCGGTCGGGTGTTGCCCATCCTGCCGCCGTAGACCTTGTTAGCCAAGGCCTGCGGGTTTCGCACATAAGGCTGGGCGCTCTGCACAGTGGAGAAGCGCGACGACCATGTCTTCTTTATCTGCGTAGCGGTAGTGTAGTTCAGGTTTTCCTCGATCGGCTGCATCTTGCCGCCAGTCTCATGAAATGCCGTCGCGAGCACATAAGCCGTCTGCTCGTCCAGCAGGCCTCGGCGCTCTGCCTCGGCCAGAATTGCCGACGTGCCGTCGACCTGCGCTTGGCTCAAGCGCCCGCCAAAAGGCGCGCGCCTCGCATACGCGAAGAACGTTGTTTTGTTCATGGGGATGTCCTGTATTGGAGTTGGCAGCTCAATCGGTGCTATGCGCGCACGGTTCGTTCTGAGGCGTAATGCCAATTGGTCGAACGGAAGCGCCGCCCGTTCGTTATTCCGATGCCGTTAATCTGATCATCGGAGGAATGGCTATGATTAGAAATGGTTTCGACATGCGCCGGGAAAGCAACATGACGTGGTGCGTCTATGACGTATTCAACGGCGAGATTGTCTCTATCGATGGCCACAAACAGTCCGGTCTCAGCGAGAGTGATGCCAAGGAGGCCGTCGATTTGCTGAACCGGAAGTATATCGAGCGCCACCAGGAATGCGGGTCTGGTCGACTGCCTTAAAGACATCACGGGATCATGCGCTTTGTTAGCGTAATTGAGCCACAAGCCAGTGTTCACCGGCGACGAGGCGCTGTACAAACCCGCCGGTAATTGGCGGGCGATATGAACCACTGAATGTTGGATAGACAATGTACAAATCTGCAGCTTTGTCAGCACTGATAACCGTATTGGCCTCCTCTCTTCCTGTACATGCACAAAGCATAGAAATCGGCCCAAATGGCATCCGCTTATTAGAACCCGAAAGTGATCGCCCGCGGTATCGCGAGGATATCAGCGAACGTCGTGCAGCGCGCATCGCTCAGAGAGAAGGTATGGACGAAATCGACAGCGTCTCACGTAGACGCAATGTCTACATCGTCCGCGGAGTGGACCGTTACGATGATGAAATGCGGGTAGTCATCGACCGGTATTCAGGCGAGGTATTGCAAGTTCGCTGAAAAACAGCCCCGGCTGGTCCGGGGTTTTTTCTTGAGGACTCTTACGTCGATGGGTTGCCTGACGAACGAGCAAGGGGCATTACCGCCTGACCCCTTCCCCAAGACAAAGGTAGTTCAGCAAATGCTAGTAAGATGGTCCGGCTTCGGAATGGTATCGGTTTTTGTACTAATCGCAGGGATGCTGGGAGCGACTTTCCTGCTGCGGCCCTATTTCATGCAGAGCATGGCGCTTCATCCAGCCGCTTACGTCGCCAACGGTATCGGTCTAATCGTCGGCGCTGCTGCAAACCTTTTTCTGGTTGCAGTTTTCAGAAAGATTTCCGCCGAAACGTATCATAGCTTCATGGGCATCAGCATGATTGGTTGGTCAGTCATCGGCTTAGTCGGCGGGGCTGCGCTCGCGGCTTACGGCTGGACGCTGTAACCCGTCAGGCGCAGGTTACATTTGCGCGGACCCCGGTGATCGCGACACGGCACCGGGGTTTTCTTTCGGCTGCATACGGATTGTTTACAATCTAACTCCTAAATGTCTACTGGGCGCTTATCGTTGCTTTCAGCTAGATTTCCCAAGGCGCCTGCCCCGGTTAATGAAACCTTGCCGGGGCTTTCCATTTGAATGAACATTCTCGCTCCTCTTGGGTTAGCCCTTAAGGAGGTACCAATGGGCTCATTCATTTACGGTCACATCGAATGGATATTCTGGGCTTTCATGGCGCTAGCTGCTGCCATCGTTATAACAGTCTTCTTTTATTATGACGGGAACGGAAACCGACGTTGAAAAAACCGCACCGCATGCAGGGCGGATCGTCAGGTTTTCGGTATCGGTTAGGCAAGTGAGAGAAGCTCAGCCGCCCTTTCTTCTCCGAATAAATCCGTCGCCATCTGAACGAGCAGAGGCCAAAGCTCATGATCGGAGCGGAAGGTGCTTGCGGTCAGAAAGATTTGCCGGGTGCGGAACGGCTGAGTTGCCATCGCCGCGTTGACCTGTTCCGCCTCGGCATCAGTCATGCGCTCCCAGAGCGTGACGGCGGGTATGACCACAACCGACGGACTTTCAATGGCCTCCGGTGGCGGCGGAGTTGTAAGCGTGCCGTCCGGTGTTTGCCACAACGCAATACGCCGTGCATCTGCCCATTGTTCGTCGGTAACAGGAACCGCATCCAATGGAATATCAGAGTTCCGGTTTCCGTCTTCGGTCGGCGGATAAGTCACCTCGTCATAATAGAAGAGCGGGAAACCTTCCGGGCCGAACTTGATGAATTTGTACTGCATGAATGCTCCTTAGATCAAAAAGCCCGTGGCGAAGTTTCTGAAGGCCTGCATCATCGGATTGCCTTGTACAGCGTCCAGAACGAGCTTGAACTGGACGGTTCCACCTGCGGCAAGCTGGAGTGCTGCGGAAAGGGTACCGGCGCGATAATACTGCTGCACACTCTGCGGGTTCATGGGATAAACCATTTCAGAATAGACGCTGCCATTGACGAATATCTGGACGATAAACTGCCCTCCGTATCCGTCCCCCATCGTCGTACCCATGGAAAAGAAATACATTCCGGCTTCGGGAGCCGTGAACGTTCCGCCACTCCAGCAATTGCCAACGTTCAGAGGAGATGCCGTGAAGCTGAGATTGGTCGTGCCGTTATAAACCAGCTGATTGGCAGCCAGATGGGCTTTGAAAACTGGTTTACCTGCGCTGATTGTTCCACGCATCGCGGGTACTGTCTGATCATCAAGAAGCGTTCGTGCAGCGGACGTCAATGGCGTGAGCGCCGCACTATCGTCAGCATTAAAATATGGCATCTGGTTTGCTGAGGCCGTGCCAGACAAGTTCATAAGTGCAGTCGCTGCGGCAGTGATGTCGGATAACTGGATATCCGCGTTCGCGTCCGTTCGCAGGAACTTGTTAGCCGCAAGCGCGACCGCTTTAAGTGCTCCATCTGCATCCGTCTGCAATATCTGGCGCGCCGCCAACGTCAGCGCCGCCAGCTTGTCGAGACTGCCGTTCGGGTCTTGAACCAAATCGGCCAACTCGTATTCGCCAGTTGGCCCACCTACGGGTACCTTGCCTTCCTCGACGCCCAATTCTGCAATATTCGACAGGACGCCATTGCCGAGCAGTTCAATGAGCGTCGTCGTCTGGGCGGTAACACGTGCACCGTCCGGCAAATAGCGCGCCCGGTATGGCGCGTTTGTCAGGCTCGTGCCGGTCCACGGTTCGGTCAGGGTCAGCGAAGTGTTGCCATCGACGCTGGCGATGATTGCCGTCAGGTTCTGGATTTGCAGCGTATCGCCGGGACGGAAAGCCGCTATCTCGAACATGGTCCCGGTGCCGGTAACGGTCGTTGAACCAGCCGCAAGCGTTATCGTCCCGGTCACATAGTCGGGCAAAACAGCCATGAGCTTACCTCCCCGCGCTGTTCACGCGGTTTCTTTCGGTTGGATTTTGATGAAGGTCAGCGCTTCCAGACGAGCGCCCGGATAGTCCCGGAGAAAGCGCTTACGATGGGAATACCGGTGCCCGCATAGCGGAGTTCGTAATTATTGTTCCCGCTGACCGCGCTCGTGTCGATCATGGTGATGTAGTCTGAGAATGTCGCGCCATTGGACGAAGGCGATTGCGCCGAGGCCACCGTTACCCCAGTTGTGACATTGATCAGACTGATGGTGACAGACGAGTTTGACGAGCTTGTCCACGTGATCGACCAGCCGAAAGTGATCAGACAGGTATTCCCCTGCGGATTGATCGTCAGAAGACTACAGGCCGGGGTGTTCTGATTGCCGGGGTTGGGTGATGGTCCAGAAGCATTGAAGACTTGTGTCACAGACCCAAAGTCCAGATTGCTGGTTTTCACCTGCAAGTTGCCAATCTTCGCGGAAGTGATTGCAGCATCCCCGATTTGGGCAGTGCCGATCTGGACATTGACGATCTTCGCCCAATCCATGACGAAGCCTTCGCCGTACATAACGTTGTTCTGGATGACGAATGGCTTGAAGAACTCGGTGCCGTTCGAGAACACGATCTGTTCCGCTATCAGGGCAATACGCGCCTGGGTGCTGGTCACATCAAGGAAGAGGCCGGCGCTCTTGTAGCTGTCGGTTGTTCCACCGCGCACTTCCATTCCAATGCGGGAGTTCCAGCCGCTCGGTGCCGCATAAGTCCCCATTCGGAAGGTCGCGTTCGCAGACACTTCACCGATATTGGACGATAGCTGGTTGATGAGGTTGGCTTGCGCCGCAACATCATCCTCGACGCCATCGACACGGACTTGCAGCAACTGAATAATGCTTGCCCCGGTATTGTCCCAGAGCTGGGCATTGATCCGGGTCAGCTGCTGGCCAATGGCACTATTCGGACCCGTGGCAACGATGATATCCTCCTGCCACATCGCCTGCGCATTGCCAAAGGTGCTCGATAGCTGGCGGGTCAAACGCTGGATGTCCGAATAGTTGCTGTTGTGATTATCCGCCGTCAGGGTAGCAAGTTCTTCAGCCTGCCGGATCAATTCGCGAACCTGCGGCCCGATCCAGCCGAGATAACCCTTCAGGTCATCGGCCAGTCCCTCATAATCGATAGGGTTCTGATCGCCCTGCGCGTTCAGGGTGCGGAACGGTTTTGCCGCCGACCAAGCCACAGACCGTCCATTATCAACACGCAAACGCGTGCGCACAAACCAATCTGTGAGCGAAGTCAGGCCTTCGACCAGAAGAACATTCACAACATCCCAGGTGACGAACCGTTTGAACACCTGGCTTGGATCGTTTGCGGGCCAGTATTCGATATCAACACCGACGACCGAGATATCATCAATCGTATCCCAGAGCAGCCGCGCACCCGGCAACTCTCCGGCGCCGTCTGCCTTAACGATTGTCGGGATAACATCGAAGTTCTGCACCTCGGCCAGATACTGCGGTGGTGGAACCACGATAATGACAGGCGGATCAGTTTCGTAAGCCGTCGGGTCAAAAACGCCGTTGCTGATCTGTTGCAGCGCAATCGAGATATCACGAGCGCCGTCGGTATTGATCCCGCCAAGCTGCCGCGTCAGAACCTGATATGTGCGGTCTCCATACTTGGCACTGTTCCAGCGAACCCACCGGCCTTCCTTGATCGTATCGAGGAATTTCGGATGAACGACGATTTCCGCCGATGCCTGATAGCGAGCGCCACGGATGGCGATATCGGCCAGCCTGTCCACCTGCCGCACATCGGTGACGGCAGCGTAAGGAATGGCACTGGCAAGCGTTTCCCGATCTTCAGCCAGCGCCCCTTCATCGATACGGGTTGCCGCGTCCTTGGTTTCGTAGAAGTCATCCGGCGAGACATAAGAGGCCGCAACGGTATTGATGAGTTCGGTACGCTTGCGCTTGGCACTGAACCGCAACGGTGCACCGCGCTTGATATCGTCGTCGGTGATGGTTGCAACGATGGCCTGCGGAGCGCCAGCAATCGGAAATTCGCCGTCAACGCGCTCCACCCACGAGCCGCACATGGCTTCAAGGATTGGCGTTAGGTTGGCGTCGTGGTTAGCGCCGGGTCCATCCTTGGCAATCGCATGAGCACGATAACGCTTCGAACCGTCCGACATGATTTCGTCGCAGATGTTCGCCGCCTGAGTGTACTCCGCCAATGGCAGACGGCTTGCACGAACAGCCTTGCCGACCATGCGCTGCGTGCCGTTGAAAAAACCGCGTTCCAGATTGTAGATCTGCACGACCGGATTATCGGAATATTCCCATGTGCTCTGATCGTCCCAGCGATGCGCGCCTGATCCGCCCACCGTGCTGTCTTTGCGCCAGTCGTAAAGCGGCGCGCCCAAGACTTCGAATAACAGCTTTGCTGGCGAGGTCAGGCCATCGCCGTTCTTGCGAAGCTCGGAAAACACGACGGCATAGGCAACGCCTGCACCGCGATGGTTTGCAGTCCACCGGCCAGCCGGGCGCGCATTGCTGATCAGCGTCGGCTCTGCCTGCTGATCCATTGTGCCGTAGAAGAACTTGACGCGGACGTTATCGTGATCGTCGCCGCTTGTTCCTTCATTCGGCACAAGCCAATAACCGTTAGCGTCCTGCTGGCTCAAGATGCGCCATTGGCCATTGTATCGAACACGCGGAACAGCCGTAATGCGGAAGCTCGACAGCACGAACACGTCCTGTATCAGACGCCCGCCCGACCCATAGCTGTTGCGGTAAATGTGATGGCCTTCAGTTGCACAAGTGCCGAGAATAACCGAGCGCGGGATATTGGCGCCGTACTGGGTTTCAAGTTCTGATGCGCGGCTCTGGGTCTTCGGAGGAAACAGCGCGTTGACGGCATATTTGAGTGCAATGCCAAAGGCGGTCTGCGCGATACCGGCGAGGATCGGGCTTGCAGCAGCCCATGCGGCCACGCTCGACACAAGACCGCCAATCGCGGTGAAGATAGGCGCTAAAAATGGCATGCGACAGCCTCAATCGGGCGCAACAAAAAAGGCCCGCTGCTGGCGGACCTTCAAAGGCGCAAATTGTCGAAGTGGTTACAGGCCGACCTTGTAGGCCTGCTCGATGTCGGTCACGGACAAGAACGCGAGCCCATGCGGCTGTTTCACGGCGAAGCCGGAGCCGCAAATGAACCCGGCCACGTATTCGTCATTGATGCGGATAACGCCCACATCGCCACGGCGGGCAGAGAGACGATTGACCGGCTCAAGCTGGAGATAGGTTTCGAATACGTCCTTGACGTTCTCGCAGCCATTGGCGCGCATCTTCCGGGCTGCCCCGGCTTCTGTCTTGTACTTGCCGCGGAACTCCGCAAGCGGATCATCGCCGGTGATCGCCCTGATGGCATCTGCGGCCGTCATCAGGCAGTCCGAAACGCCCCATTCTGGCGCAATCGAAACATGAGCCGTCGCAAGGTCTTCCAACGCCCGATCCCAGCCGGGAACCCTAGCCGAATTTGATTTTGAAGAACTCATTCTTGATCCTAGCGGCGTATTCGAAAAGCATGTCACCGGGCGACACAAGCTGCTGGTCCTCATGCGAGGCGTAGCGGTAGCCCTCGCGGAAGTTGTCGACCGCGCCCGTTTCAATGTGGCCTTCCAACCAGACCTCATCGCTTTCTTCGCAGTGGTCGATGTAGTCGACATAGCCGTACCAGGTCGGCTCGGCGTGAAGAAAAGCGTTGTTGTCTGGATCGAAATAGAAGTCGTAGAACGTGACAGGTCGATTTTTATAATCTTCCTGTTCGATCAGCCCGAGCTTATCCGGCGTCAGGCCGAAATCGGCGGCAGCGGGCAAGCGCATGGTTACTGGTTGGGCCGCTGTGCCAAGCGCGTACATTGGTTCGTCAATGTCGATGATGGTGTTACCATGATAGGTCAGGCCACCATAATCGACACTGCCCTTGCCCGAGAAAAAGCCATAGGTGCCGGTGCCGAACTCGAACTTTACGGCAGATGCGATCTTGCCCCTACCCTCGTTGAGCAGTTGCTGTAGACGTGCTGGGAAAGCCATGAGTTACCGTCAAACCAATGAAAGGGTGGATTCAACCGCGCCCAGCTGATATCTGGCCGGCATGATTAGAAGCGTTTGCATGTTGATTGTCGGGTTTGGCGCCTTAATCCAAGGTGTTCTTCGCCTTGGAAATCCTGCCCAGGCAGTAGAAAAAACGGGCTGGTTATATCAGCAGTTCGGAGACCAAGGCGTGGCTATCGGCATGATCGCCATGGGTGCCGTCGCATTGGTCATAGGGGCCATTATGTTCAACAACACCTGGATTCGTGCTATTCGCGCTCGGCGACAGCGGTAGCCATGGCTACCTCGGCACCTCAATGAGCTGAAAAGACGCATCGGGAAACTTGCCCTCGCCAATTTCCCATGTCCGCGGCATGAGCCGCATATTCATAACAGGGTCTTTGAATCGCACTGTCGCACCGACAGTGATGTAGGACGGCAGAAAGGGCTCAACTTTCACCTGCACGCTCGTGCTAGCCGCTGTAGCGTCGGCAACGATGCGGGCGATAAAGTTGTAGTCGCCAATCGTGAAGCCCACCAAGTCGCCGTTCATCAGCTTCAGCCCCATTGCGACCCCGTTTAATGTAAGTGTATTACCGTTGATCGCGCCCAGTGAAGCCGTACCGGCAATCGCCAGATTGTTCGCGTCGCCCCAGTAGGCTTGAGGAATGCAAACATGCTTGGGGGTATAGTGCACCGTCACCTGACCGCCGCGGCACCGATCGATGAAGGCCTCGAGCCTCTGGCGATGCGCGTTCGTCATCGCTTTTATTTTCGCCGTCCACGTCCAGAACGGATCGCCGTTCTCAATGGCAGAAATCGCCCGATCCCCGTACTGAGACATGGAACCCGGGCGATTCAGGACCGGGAAAGTCGGCTGATATCGAAGGCCAGTCGGAAGTAGTTCAGCCATTACTTTGCCAGCCCTCTTGAATTTACCTGCCGCAGATCGCGTGCAGTCCGAACTGCTCCGGTCTTGTCATAGGAAGCCAGTCCCTGTTTGACGTTGCGCTGCGAGATACGCTCGACTTCGGCCTGCCAATTACCGTCGCGATCCACAAAGACACGAACATCGGCAATGCCGGTTTGGGCCTGCTGCGACGCAGCAGATGAGCGCAGGATCGGCATGGATGGCGCGCGCAAAGGTGAGCCGCCATCCTTAAGTCCGATAACACGGCCGCTGTTGATGGCTTCCAGCAATGCACGGTTGCGCTTCGTAGCTGCCGCATTCACGACGAATTCCTCGTCGCTCAGCATCGCCGGGATTTTATCGCCACGCGGCCCGCCAGGACCGCGCACAATTCCGCCACCGGCGCGCTTTACCGGGCCACCGTCCTTGCGAAAGATGCCGCCCAGAGCGCCGAATAGGTTGAAGCTGCCCTTGTCGGTATCGAAGATGTTCGCAAGGCCGATATCGATTAGTTTTTGTGCAATGCGGCCAAGAGCGTTCGCGAAAATCTCTGCTGACTTTGCACCGTTTAAGAAATCATCAGCAATCCCACCGACAAGGTCTTTTTGGAAAGCCGCCATATCCTCGGCGGTCTCCTTGATACGGTTTTGCGCTTCGGCAAGTTTGTTTGCCTCTGCGCTGGCAAGGGCCCACTGATCTGCTGTGGCGGCAATTTGTGCTCGCAGTTCCGGAGTGAGTGCAACACCCGCCTTTTGCGCCGCATTGAGCAGTTCCTGCTCAGTACGCGCCTTCTCCATGGCATAGCCATAGTCGTTGATCAGCGGGTTGATCTGGCGCTGTGCTTCGGTCTCCGCGACAAGGGCGGCTGTGCGGTCGGCGATACGTTGAATGTCGCTGTCGAAACGCTCAGCAGGCGTTTTCTTGGTCCGACCCTTCTTCTTATCGTCTGGTGTAGTGGCGATGCCGCCGCCGTAGCCCGATGGCGTTGAGGCGAGGATCTTTTCGGCACGCTTCTGCTGAACTTCGAGCTTATCGACCGCGCCGGCTAATGCGATGGCATTATTGCCAGCGCTCTCAGCGGCATATTCAAACGGCTCGAATTTCAAGCCCGTCATTCTATAGAATGTTTTAGCTCTTTCGTCGGCGGCGTCGGCGTCTGCGCTTGCCTGCGTGTATGCGGCCTTGGCTGCTTCAAGCTGCAAGCTAATCTGCTTCGTCAGTTCAGTCTGATACTGACGAGAAGCTGAAGCAGCATTTTCCAGCGCAACCTTGTTTTCGTCGACAGCATCGCTGAATGATTTCGCAGCACGGTCGCCAGACGACATATTGTTGTAGAGCAAATAGACGGCACCTGCCGCAGCCCCGGCCAAGAGGCCGATTGGCCCAAGCGATGCACTGAAGGCGGCAACTACGCTCGTACCTGTACGAAGTGCGGTCAGGAATGAGCCCAATGCAACAACGGCCTGGCCAAGTCCGACGACTACGCCAGCGATTACCCGACCGGTGAACGCGGTAATCAGCACTGTCGCAAAGGCTGCGACGACGTCCGCTATTTCTTTGAAGTTGTCAGCTACATACTGCAGCGCTTGAACCAGCTGCCTACTCGCGCCAGCTGACTTATCGGCATTGCCGATATAAGCGGTAAACTCGTTATTAATCTGCGTGAAGGCGTCGGCAATGGTCGCGTTGGTGGCCTTGAACTGAGCTTCAATGCCCTTTTGTGCATTCAGGATAGCCTTGAACACGCGATCGGACGTCAGTTTCCCATCGGCGCCAAGCTGCTTCAAGCCTGCAATCGTGGTCTTGAACTCGTCAGCAATTGCCTTCGCAATGACCGGCGCGTTTTCACGCAACGACCGGAGTTCATCGCCCTGCAACACGCCAGAACCCAAAGCTTGCCCGAGCTGGAGAATGCCAGCAGCTTGTTCCTGTGCGGACGCACCGCCAGCCTTAAAGGCTTTCGAAACAAGCGACGTTGCCAAAGCAATCTCGTCTTCCGACTTGGCTACGGCGGAGGCCGATCGGATCAGCCGAGCATATAAGTCAGTATAGGCTTCAAGACTTGTGCGTGCTTCGTTCGCACCGTCCTTCAACTCATTCAGCGAACGTGCGCCAACACCAGCTGCCGTCGCTGACGAACGAATGAGGTTTCCAGCCTGCGTCCAAGCATCCGCATACTGCATCAACTCGCGCGTGCCCAATGCGGCAGTAATGCCAGTTAGGGGAGCGGCGAGGTCTCGCATCGTACCTTTGCCGATGTTGCCAAGCGCCGCATTTATGCGCTGCACACTGGCATCTGCGGACTTCTCCATCTGACGCATCTGCCGCGTGAACTGCCCGCGCTGGCGATTGATGGCATTTTCCAAGCGCTTGAAATCGGCGGAAAATTGAACGACAAGGGATTCAAGGTTAGTGGTCATGGCGGGGCACCTATGAAAATAGAACAGAGATTTAATGGATTGGGCTGGTTAGGAATCGCATTCCTATTCGCCGGCCCTCTGGTGTCCGCGTATGGCTACTGGGATTTGCTAGCGACGGTCGCAAAGAACGTGCAATTTGGCGGTTATTACAGTCAAAGTATGCTGATGCCGTACATACTGCTGATTGCGGGCGGAATCGCATCACTGGCGTCGCTGCCGCTGATTATCATAGGACGCGACTTTGAAGGATTTGCCACGGGAGCCGACGGCGCTAGATCAGGATCTCGTGCGAAGGAACCGACGTTCTAGGGGAAGTGAGTGTCTCAGAGATCTCCGCCCTACGCCATTGTCGAACAGTCTCGCGCCAACAACTCTTTGTTGTGAATAAGATATGAACGGAAGATACATAATATCCGGACATATTGGGCTACAACGGTTGATTTCCAGACGCGATGCGATCCTCTTCAAGCCTCTTACAGATCGTCTCAACAATTAATTCCGCTTGCGGTTCTATGGGCTTATTAGGATCAAAACTAAGACTTCCAAACCCATAAGAGCTGGAGAAATAGCCATCCGGCGCGTCGTGGTATCGGATCGGAATAACCGCATTTTTACCAAATCTGTCCTTAAAATGATCACTTTCAAATTTGGTCCATATCCGAGTAGGGTATTCAACACTCAAAAGCGGGACAACATAAGCCGCCTCCGAAGAATATATTGGAGCTAAGTAATCCTCAACCTGTTGTGCAATTATTCTATGTTGATGATCTAGATCATAAAATACTGATACTTCTCTTTGAGTAAGCTTTTCGAACAACAACTCTGCCAGATCGCGATTTCTCCCTGCGAAAGACAACGCAATATCATATTTTCCACGAAACTCTGCAGTAGAAAACCCCACCTCTTTCACAAAATTCAACCAATTAATGGACCGAAGATAAAAAATTAATTTCGGGTCTTCTACGGTAAATACGCTGTTTTCCGGCTGATAGTGAAAAAACTCCGACAAGATATCGGCCTTGTCTCGCATCAATGTCTCGAGATACCCCTTGGAAACAACCTGCCCTACGCTGCCCCGATGATCTGGCCGATCTCGAATGGTCCTTTTTAGATCCACTGACCAGTCGTCAGATTCGACTAGCCAGCTTAGTATATGCAAATACGGCGCCCGCCCTTCCCGTCGCAATCTGGACCCTTGTGCAAACTCCAAGCAAGCGGAATGAAATATTCTCTTAAGCTGCGTAAGTACCTCGTCGACCACCCTCTCAACCGCGATATCGACGTGTTTCTTTGTCGGAGGCGTTTCCGTTACGCCAGCATCTATACAAAGATGATAGCAAAGCAGCTGCGCAATTTGGAAGCTACCTCTGCATAATCCAATTATTTTTTCCTTGTCCCTGATCTCTATATTTAGAGCGTGCTCCCCCTGATCGATCAGAGCACGAACCAGTTCCGGCGGATTCTGCTCTAGCTTAAACACGTCTAAGCGTAAGCCAACATCCGATCCATACTGGACAAGTCTATCACCGGCTTTATTAATACCAATTAATATTAATTTGCTCTTTTGATCACTACGATCAGCAAGAATCTTCATAAAATCGGTAATATTTGCTTTCAAGCCATCATCTAGGCGATGAAAGTCATCAATAATAACAATCCCGATTTCTTCCATTTCCGGCAGAACTGATATTAATTCCACATCCGAAGGCTTCCGCGCACTTAGAAACAGTATTGAGTCACTTAAATTCAATTCATCTAGAATCTGGGTGACGCTACTCGTTTTTCCGATACCAGAGGGTCCTTCCACTACGACGCACCGGCCGGGCGTGCGAATGGCTACCTTCATGTGGGAATATCGCGGTGGCTGAACGAAGGTATAAGTTGGGACGCCCGAGATCTTAAAGACTTCTTCTAGTGAAACCATTGATTTTAACTTCGTTTGCCGATTTTCTACTAACGGTTTAACGAAGTTAAAATGGAATGCAAGGCACGGCATCAGACATTCAGAACTATTTTCTGCATTACCTTGCATGTTCGCAAAATTCCTACCCCTCGTTCACCCACTCCCAAAGCTCGTCTTTTTCCTTCTGGCTTAAACCGCCATCGTCGGTCGAGTTAGCTTTGACGTAACCGTCAACGGCAGCCATGAACTGCCACATGGACATTCGCCTTACTTCTTGCGGCGAGAAGCCGAGCGCCGCACCGTTGCCGTAGACCGCGGCAAATCTGACTTTTCCGTTGGGGAGACTGTCAAGCTGTTCCCCGTCTGATTTGCCGCCGCTGGCTCCCCCACCGGCTCTTCCGGTACACCTTGAATGCCAGCCTGCAGGATGATGGTGGCGAAGACGATATTCTCGGCAGGCGGGCGCTTCTCGATGTAGGTTCGCACGAGCTTCGTTGCTGCGGTCGGCTCCAAGCCTCCGCCAATCAGCCCCTGCCGGATCACATGAGCGATATCGCCAACACGGCATTGTTTGGTGAAAAGCCGATCCAGAATGACCCAAGGACCAGCGTCGCAAGCTTCCTGCAACGCTTCTAGCTCGCCCCAACCGAGGCGGAAGGTATGAGTACCATCCGCCCAGTCGAGTTCTACTTTTGCATCTCTACTCATTACGGAGCAGTCGGTGCCGAGACGCGGACCATTTCGCCATCGGACTGCAGCGAAACGTTGTTCGTCGCGCGCTCGCCATTGTTGGCGCCAATTTCGAGGCTCTCAACGTGCATCTTGCCGGTATAGGTGTAGGTCTTGGCTGGGAAAACAATCTCAACCTGGACTGGGACAGAATCGATGCTTTCCCAAGCATCCAGCCACGTTTCAACGGATTCGGAAGCCAAAACGCCCTCACCGCCGATGCTCATCGAGAGCGAGGCGGCGTCACGGCCGATCCAGTCGACGGCGTCAGGGTCATCACACCGAGGAATAGAAACTTCGTTCAAATTCTTGGTCAGCGTGATTGATTTCTGCGTAAAGCCGCATGGCGCAGTATAAACGATCGGCGATGCATCGTCGCCGATCTTGACGCGGACCTTTCCGCCTTTGATCGTAGTGGCAATTGCCATGGAAAACTCCATACGAAAAAGGCCGCTTAACTGCGGCCTGTTGACTAGATCAGGAAGACGCTTTTCGCGCCCTTGCTGAGATTTTCCTTGCCCCATAAGGGACGCAAGTTTGCTAACCCCCAACATTCTTTAAATGTGGGGTCGTTTTCATTAGCGTATTCAAACTTGGACTTAGGCCGGATGTGGTCTATATGCCATTCACCCATATTATCCCACGACATTCCGGGCTGAAATTGTCTTTCTAGGTGACGCTTAAGGGTAGTAAGTTCATAACCGACAATGGCTTCCCAAGATCGTCCGTCTTTCTTACCTTTTAGCGCACCAGCAATGGCCGTCTTCATGCGTTGATCGAGTCTACTCTTGGGGAGCGTCCTGTACTCGGCATCCCACTTTTGCATGTAGGATTTGCGCTCGTCGGTCTTGTTACGCTCGCGAGACTTTCTGTTGATTTCTTCCCGATTGCGCTCGTTGTATTTGGCCGAACTGATCTTTCCAGCGTCGGGATTTTTTTCTCTGTATTTATCGTTCGCCCTTTTACGTTCTTCGGATGTTCTTATTCGCGGCTTGGTCCTTTTTGCCTCATAACGCGCGTTCGCCGCCTTATGCTGCTCCCGTTTTGCAAGTTCGGCGCAATTGCCACAATACTTTTGGGACCCACTGTTCTGTTGAACATCTAACCCGCACCTTTCGCAAGGCACGAACCCCAAAACGGATAGTCCGCGAGAAATTCTTCGGTCAACCTCGACCGCACAGGAGCAAGTCCTACAAGCCGCTCTAACGCCAATCAGCGTCTTCGATTTCGCAAAATCTGAAAGAGGCTTTGTTACATGGCATTGCGTGCACGTCTTGAAAGCACCGGCGTCGCCAGCGTAAATAAAATCAGCCATTCTGACCTCATCCGCGGGTTCATTTACGTGCTGTAGTGCGCGCCTAATCAAGGCTGCTCGATGATCGCCGTGTAACGGATCGACGCGTGGTTGATCGCGCCGTCCTGGATGTAGTCAGTTCGCCAGTAGTCGAATGTCACGAGGGCGTTTACGGTCAGAACAGGGACCCATCCTCGTGTGGCGAGGCGCACGGCGTTAGCGACGTCGCGCATCTGCTTTTTGGCTGGCTCGATCGACCATACATCCAACTGGAAAATGATATCGTCAGCGAAAATGCAGTCGGCGTTTGCCTGTTGAGCACTCGACGCGCCAATGCTGACATATGGGAAGATCGAGGGCGAAACCTGCCCTTGGTCGTTCGTTGGCGGGTTATCGTAGCTGCGCTGACCAATCAGGGAGACGAGCGCAGGAAAGCTGCGTAGGCGCTGAATGATTGCGCCCTGAAGTTCTAAAACTGGGTCCATTTAGCGGTCCGCCGCGATCTGTTTGGCTGCCTTGGTGATTGCTCTCGATACCCGAGCCCGTGCGCTGCGCCTCTTTGCCCGCCACGAGACGTAGAAAAACGGTTGTGCCTTGGCACCTGGATTGAATGTCCCAGGGAACATCCCGCCATTTACGTGTGGCGCGCTGCCGAATTCGACCAGATGCGCGTACCGAACCTTCGAATTGCCTGCGTAAATCGTGATTGTCAGCTTGCCGTCATTCGACTTAACGCTGCCAATGCGCTGGCTGTATTTGGGCGCTCGGCCCCACGTCCAGCCGATGCTTTCCATCAGTTCGCCATCATCGACGGGAACCAGGTTTTGCATCATATTGACGATTTCCTGCGCGCCTTGCTCCATAGCGGCTCTGACAAGCTTTTCAGCGACTTCCGGGAAGTTCTTGAGCTTAATTTGCAGGCGGTCAAGACCCTTGATCTTTACCGCCATCAGGTTTCCTCACCTTCAACAACGAGCATTTCCAAATAGGCATTCCGCTCATCTGGATTGACGACGGTCTTGATTCCGAAAACCCGGTTCGGCTTGTCCCCAGTCTTCCCCGCCCGAGCATCGTATGCCCGCCACGACGCCGTAATCTGCCTTGCCGCGGTGCTGCCGCGAATGGTCAGATTGTACGGCTGCATGGACTGCATTCGCGCCGCCATGACGCTTTCTGCATTGCTGCCGTATCGCGGTTCCAGCCTTCCCGGCACCGTGAACTGATCAATCCACTCACCGCGCGTGCCGCCCCATTCATCGCTGATCTGCTCGCGGCGCTGGAAAGTCAAACGGCAGTTCAGGCTGCCGGCACCTGCGCGCTTCGCCATGCTTCAGCCTCGTCTTTCGTGGGAGTTGGAAGTCGCTCGGCCTTGCCAGCAGCAACAGCGCGGTTAGCGCAAGGCGTTGTTACTAGCCCGACGTAGCCAGCCGGATAGCGGATCGTTACAGCTGGTTTGGGATTGAAGGCGTAGGTGGCTGTGAAGTGGAGCCAGGGCATATGCGTTCCTTTGCTCGACATGGTTGCGAGACTCGGGTTTGATGGCGCTTCGGGCGTTGGTTTCTTGGGGGAAAACGTGGACAGACATAAAAACAAATATGCGTTAATCGCGCTTGGATTAGCGCTTCTCGCGATCGTCGCCACGGCTTGGCTCAGTCAGCCAACCAAACAAATGGAAGCAGGCGCAAGCGCCCCAAACGATAACCAACGTCAGCAGGATGATGTCTCTAGGATCGTAAACGCCATTAATCATTTTGACCCCTGGAATGATACGTACGCACAATGGGCAGGCATATTGGTGTCCGTAGCCGCTGCTTCGTTCAGTGCTTGGGCTGTTTTCCTCGTCCGCGACACGCTCCAAGAAACAAGAAGAGCTGTGAAAGCAGCCAACGATTCGGTCATCACCACGCGTGAGACAGGGCGGGATCAATGCCGAGCGTACGTTCATGTTGATCGTGCCGAGCTGCGTTGGGGAAACAATCAGGCTGCTAACCCATCTTGTTATCTCTATGCCACGAATACTGGTCAGACACCGGCACAATGGTTTGAATACAGGGCCTCTGTTTTTAGTCGACAACTTGATGAAGACGGCAGAGTTGCGACCACCCTACAGTTCGATGACATAGAACTTTTTGAGCGCGATCACATTCGCTGGAACGCCTTGGGTCCAGGTGCCGAGCTGTCCTTCGATGCCTCATCTGGATTCGACCGCGTGATGCGGGCTTCTTATGGTAAGCAGGACGTTTCCATAGAGGTCGCTGGCGTAATACGCTACGCAACCTTTTTCGATGAGATCTTTGAAAGCGAATTTTGGTTTATTCTTCGGCCGCCACCACAGTTCCGATTTGAGAAAACCGACAGACCGTTAAACGGACTAGCAACCTATGGCGTTCCAGAAAAGCCTCATTTGATGCAGAGAGCTGCAGGGAAATTGAAGGCATATCAGAGAATTGCCTGAAGACGAATGATCTAAACCCTCAACAGCCGATATGGATCAAGCAGCCAGCGTGCCGATCTGTTCTCGAACAATTCGGCAGTCGATTGTCGCTCGCGGTTCTCGTAGAGATCTCCCGCTATAAGCAGGACCGCCGCGTCCACTTCGGATTCAGCGCCTGCGGGTACGGCATCGCGGTTCATATAACGCAACGCAGACCCTTGAGCGGCGGCCAAATAGCTCTCAAGCTCCGTATCCTCATCATCGAATTCAATTCGAAGATGTCGCTTTAACCGATCAAGATCCACCGCCACGGTCGAAGCCCTTCTTTTTGGCAGGCTCATCTGCGACGCAGCCCAGCGTTCGCGCGACCTCGGCCATGCGACCAGTCACAGTATCGCCAACCTCAAACTGGCGGGGATAGACCTCGCCTTCAGGCACCGCCTTAAATGCCTTCGCAACACGCACTTCCATCAGCGCCTCCTGTAAGAAGGGCGCCCGAAGGCGCCCTTGTAATGTTAAGCAGCCGCGATCTTGTGGTAACGCAGGGCCGTCGGATCGGTCACGCCGCCGCCAACGCGCTTCGTGGTGTAGAACTGCACGAACGGCTTGTTGGTGTACGGATCGCGAAGGATGCGAATACCCGTGCGGTCAACCACGAGATAACCGCGCTGGAAATCACCGAAGACAACCGGGATGGCGTCAGCGGCGATGTCCGGCATTGCAGCAAGCTCGCTGACCGGGAAGCCGAGGATAGTTGCAGGCTGGCCAGAAACCAGACCCGGCTGCCAGATGTAATTGCCCTGACCGTCCTTCAGTTTACGGATGGCGCCCTGCGTCTTGCGGTTCATAGTAAACCGCGCATTCGGAGTGCGCTCACTTGGCAGGTCGTAAACCAGATCAATGAGGCCGTCGGTCGTAAGACCGGCTGCGTCACCGCTATTCACCGTTGGGATTGCGCCCCACGGATGCGAAGCCGCAGTCGTGTAGGTCAGCAGCCCCTTCGGCTTGTCGGTGCCGTTGCCGGAAACGAACGCGATACCTTCCTGATACGCGAACTCAGTCTCGACTTCACCGGCAAGCCAGTTTTCGAGGTTGATTTCCGAATCATCCAGCAAGCGCTGCGTTGCAGCGGGATTGGCGTAGATCTCGCCGGTGTTGAACTTCACCTCGGCGAACTTTGCAGCCGGGGTTTCAGGACGCGCAGCGGATTCACCTACCCAGCCCGACGCGGTAGCGCGGTCGTTGTAGAGCTTGGAGAAGCCGTTGCCAGAAATCTGAATGACCGAAGCGATACCGCGCATCGGAGAAACGATCTTCAGCTTGTCGGTAATGGTGCGGTCCCATTCGGTCGGAGCCGTATAACCGCCGTCTTCAGGAACGGCGACGCTCATCGCGGCCTGTGGGTTGGCCTGAATGAAGGCGTCAATGCTTGCCTCATCGCCCTTGCGGAAGAAGCGGTCGAATGCCTTGCTATACTCGGCGTTCTTGATATCGCGAGCCGGGTGGGAGGCACCAGCGGTCTGGAGAGCTGCAAGCTTCTGCGCTTGTTCATCGAGGGCAGCCTGAAGGTCGCTTACAGTGGCGTTGATGCGATCGACTTTTTCGGTGCGAACGACATCTTCCGTGCCCTTCTTTACGTCATTAAGTGCTGCGCTGTGTTCTGCCTTGAACGCTTCAAATGCGCGGCCCTGCGCTTCAATGAGCGCCTTGATTTCATCGGGTTCCATGTGGTTATCCCTTGGAAAGAATATTGGTTGTGCTGACAAGAGCGGCCTTGATGCCGGTCATGTCTTTGGCTCTGGTCTTGCCAGCGTCGCGCGTGGCGTTCTCGGCGGCATCGCGCTCGCCTCGAATTTCATGGAGAAGTTGAGTGCGCGAACGGCGCGTCTCACCTGCGGCAGCTAGCGCTCGGTCAATCCGGCGCATTGCTGCGATATGTGCGGGAAGTTCAGCCTTTGCGTCGGGCTTGGAAGTTCCAGCGCCCTTTTCGTCCGCAAAGCCCTTCTCGATGGCCTCGTCGGCAGACAGCCATGTGCCGTCCGACGCCTTCGATGGCCCGTCCAACAGCGAAAGCACGACATCCTGCGCCAGTCCGGTTCGGGCGGCGTAAATATCCGCCATCGAACTATCGAAGGACTGAAACAGCGTTGCAGCATCGGTGAAATCATGCGTGTTACCGACGGCAAGACCCCACGCCCGGTGGATCATCATCATCGAGCCGGTTGACATGATCACCCTGTCACCGGCCATAGCGATGATCGATGCCGCAGACGCCGCATAACCCATCACGTTGACAGTGACCTCGCCGGGATGGCTTGCGAGGAGATTGTAAATCGCAAGCCCTTCGAACATGTCGCCGCCTGGCGAATTCACGTTCACTGTGACAGGGCTTTTCCCGATAGATCGAAGCGCGGCAGCGGCTCGTTTGGCCGTAAACCCGCCTCCGCTCCAATAATCCTCTCCGATCACGTCAAAGATCGAGATTGTGTTAGGATCGTCAGCTTCCGCCGCTTGTGGAGCGCTCTCCCACCGCTCCAAGGCGGAGAGAGGCACATCCCACTGATACGACTTCGGTCGCGCAACGGCTGCAACCGGCGTTCTGTTAAGGCTCATTGCGTGTTCCTGAAGGAGGGCGGCCAGTTTCTGGCTGCGTCATTGGATTTTTGAGGCTGTCCGCGTCTGGATCGTCGCTCTGGCTCAAGCCCACATAATCGCGGGCTTCATTCTGGGACATCCACGGTCTGGACCCGCCCGAACCCAAGGCTTTAGCGAGGAATTCGGCCTGATCTTTAATCGAACCGCGCAGCAATTCGCGCTCATCGAAGTCAGCCTGATACGATCGACGCTCTTCGCGGGTCAGCAGGCACCGCGAAACCGCCTGCTCCCAAGCGATGAACCACGGCGCCAAGCCGTAACGAACGAAAAACTGGCCAAGGGTCTCGATGCCGCTACCCCACGACGTGTCATCCATCATCAAAAGCGGCCGCGGCACACCAAAAGCGCGCGCAACCTCCTCGATCTGATGATTTCTTGTCTCGATCTGCTGGCTGTCTCTTGCTGTCTGCGAGAACGGCTCTGCCTTCATGCCTTCTTCAAGGATCAGCCACTTGTGCGCGTTTTCCGCGCCGGAGAACTTTTCCTTGAGGCTGGTATCGAGATTTTCAAACTCATCATCACCGAGTTTGCCAGGATGCGTAAGCGCACCGCCCACCATCGTACCGTTCTTAAACAGCCGAGCCGCAGCTTTTTCTGTCTGCATGGCAAGGCCGATGGCCTCTTTCGCCTGTTGGACGCGAGAAAGACCGATAACGCCATCGTCCGTCATGTCGCGGAGATGAAAAATCTCCGACTGGGGGAGTTCGACATAGCGACCGCCCTTCAACACGACCTTGTAGATGACGGTCAGGTCGTCTTTCTGCTCCACCGTGACATTGGTCGGGTGCAGAGGCTGCAAAGCCACCACACGCCTGCCGCTTCGCACGATGCGGGCGTAGGCGTTGCCATAGGTCAGCGCATGTGACTGCAGCTGCCGACGGAATTCATACGCCGTCTGCCAGTTATTCGGCTGCGTAAGAAGAACATCAAACAGAGAATGATCATCGGCTGGGTGAAGTCGCCCCTTCCCGTCCTTGTGCATCAGGTAGAAAGGCAGCATTCCGATGCTGCCTGAAATAAGGTCGACACAGCGAAAGACCGTTGTGTTAAACAGAGCAGCCTTCGGCGTCACTGCCATACCGCTAGCAGTTTCAGAGCCGCCTCCCAAGAAGGCGGCCAGCCTTGGATCATCCAAGCCGTCGAAATATTGCCAGTCAGCTCGCGGCGCTCGTTTCGGCGCGACCGTAGGCGCTGCCTCCGGTTTGGACCGGAACAGGTCTAAAATACCCATATCTTTCCTTGTTCCGATTAGCCGGCCATTCGGATGCCGCGTTTCTTGTAGACGGACTCTTTCGGCATAACCGCTCCGTCCATCGCCACACCAACCGCCATTGCCAGTGCAACCGCGGCGTCGATGCGCACCGATGCCTTCGTTTTGACGAACCACCGATTGTCTTGCGGGTCATGGTCAAAGGTGGCGCCCATCAGAGCGGTCATCAGGACGGGATTGCGTCGCATACGAATGCGACCATCGATGATCATGTCCTCGAGCGCCAACACTGAGCCCGGCATCCACAAGCCTTGCGGCGGCGGTAAGCCAGCGGCTTTCGCTGCTTCTACCTTTGCAGGCTCGGGGCGTGCCCGAACCTTGCCTCCCTGCGGATGTGCGACATGTTCAATGTCCAACCCGAGCGCCTCGACTTCCTCGCGGAACTTGTCGTAGGCATATCGGTCGTAGGCGATGGCCTTGATATCGAAGGCGTGATCGAGTTGCTGTACCCGCGAGGCAACGAAGTCATATCGAATTCGCTTGCCCGGCGGGGCATTCAGCCAGCCCTGCTTTACCCAGAGCGCATAGGGCGCCTTGTCGGCCTGTTCTCGCGCCTCCAGAGTATCAGCTGGCGTCCAAGCCTCCACCCACGCATCAAACGTCGGCAGATTGACTGTAGATCCGTCTTCCCGCTCCATTTCCTTGAAGCCAGTAGGCACCACGCATGCAAGAACAGTCATGTCCTTGCTGCCGGATAGGTCGACGCCCATGAAAACCGGCTTGTCTGCGTGTTCGACTTCGGGATCGAAATCGTCCATTACGCTTTCGACTGTCTCGCGTGGCATCCATGCCTTGTCGGCATCGGTCCAGCAGCAGAAATGGAGGCGCAAAATGCCGTTCAGCTTGCCTGGCATTTGCTTCGCCTGAGCGACAACACCGGCCAGATATTCCTGCGTCAGGATAACGCCGAGAAGCGGGTTAGCCTTCTTCCAGCAGGTTTCGTCCTTGAGCGGATCGTCGCCCTTGTCCAGCGCGCAGACATAGGAAAACGTCGTGTCGTCGATCACCTCGCCGACATAGGTAAAATCCTCGTCAGGCGTTTGCGTGCCAGCGGCTACCTTGATGGCGTGCTCGTGCTCTTCCCAGCAAATACTGTTTCTGTCGCTGCCCGAGTTCGTAATCATCAGCAGCAGAGGCTGACGACGAAATTTGAAGCCGCGCTCCAGCATTTCCATCGTCGAGCGGTCGGGATGTTCGTGCACCTCGTCACAAAGCGCGAAATGCGGACGCGGACCAGAGCCAGACTTGCCGGAATCCTTCGAGATCGGGCGAAAGAACGATTGGGATTTGTGATGCGCAATGTTGAACTCGCGCCCGATGCCGCCGCTGAACTTCAACCGTTCGACCAACGCAGGAGCGGCGCGAACCATTTTAACGGCATCCTGGAAGAGAATTCCCGCCTGCTCCTTCTTGGCAGCCGCAGCATAGATCTGCGCGCCAGCCTCCTTGTCAGCGATCAGCCCGTACAGTCCGACACCGCCAGCAAACGGTGACTTACCGTTGCCCTTACCTTCCTCGATGTAGGCGCGACGAAAGCGGCGAGAACCGTCGGCCCGTTTCCATCCGAACAGCGAACCCAGCTTGAAAGCCTGCGAGGAATGCAGCTTGAAAGGCTTGCCTTCGAACTGGCCTTCAGAAAGCTTGAGTCGCCCTTCGAAGAACCGAAATACGCGGTCAGCAGCATCGTCGTCCCAGTAAAGCCCGCGCTCGTGGCCGTGTTCGAGATCGTCGAAATGGCGGCGACAAGCATTGCGAACGTGAGGGCCAGCAACTTCTCTGCCATCAATGACGGCATGCGCATAAGCGCTCACACGCTCAAGCGCAGGTCTATCAGTCAAGCAGATCATCCTTTTCTTCGCCCTCGTCGGGAGTTGCCACCTTCGAGGCATCGGCAGGCGTAGCGCCCATCTGGCCAAGCATCTGGCGAAGCAAATTCATCGCCTGCACGCCTACCTCCTGCCCGGCCATGATGCGTCCCTGAATAGTCGAGGCCATACCGACCAGTGTTCGATGCGATTCATTCAGCCACGGCAGCTCTTTGGCGAAAAGCTTCCAGGCCGACTTCGCCTTGATATCGGCGCTATCCTTCAACCAGACGGGAGGAGCCCCAAGAGGGCCATTTGTGGCCGGTTCCGCGCGGTTTTTGTACCGCCCGGCATTGATTTTGTCGCGACCCTCGACCTTCGCTTTGCCGAGGGGATTTCTCGGCTTTGCCATGGAATGAAATCCTTATGGGGTCATGTTTTGAATTGCAGATGCGTGCGCTGTCGGACCCCGCTGGTCCTGTGACTGCGGACTTGGGCGCTTTTTGATCCCCCCGTCTATGCCGGGGTACCTTCGGGGATATAGTGAACTGGCGTTCCGTCCATAACTGATATGGCGCTCTGAAGGGTTTCTATCGTTTTTGCTTCCTTCAAATACCTGACAGGCAGCTTCACATGCCCGCACCCAGGCAAAACCGGCAGATAAACGATAGCTTCCAAGTCATTATGGAAGAGAGCCAGTATATCGGCATCACGCCGATCAACCTCACGCTTCCGGCTAGCGTTGCCGCCGCGTCGGTCCACGGATATCCTGCATCTCCATTCAGCGCGTTGGCGCCTAATGATAGATGATGATTTAACCTGAATTCGATACGTCTTGTGGCCTGCTATCATAAGGACGTCGAACCCAGACGTATCTGAATGAATAGCGTGGTATCCATTCTTGGTGATATCAGCGCAAACCAGAAACTCTGCATACCTACCAAGCCTCGAATAATCAGGGCGGTTATCGTTGTCCGCTAATGGGGCGGAGATGCAATTTCCAAATAGATCCAAGGTCTCGACTCCTTGCCGACCTCATATGAAAGAGGCGGGGAGCCGAAGCTCACCCGCCTGAACCATGCAAGAGGTCGAGAATTGCATGGTTATGCTATCGGCCATCCATCGGGACCAAACCGAACGACGTCTTGGCCGAGCTCTTCGCGCTGTTTGATGCGGTCATGGCATGGTGCGCAGAGGCTTTGGAGGTTGTCTGGGTCGAAGAACAGCGCCTCATCGCCTTTATGTGGCCTGACATGGTCACACACCGTTGCTGGCGTGACGTCCTCTTGCTGCAAGCAATAGGCGCACAAAGGATGCGCGGTCAGTTGTCCCTCACGTAAGCGTTGCCACCGGGATGTCTTGTAGAGCTTGCGGTAAGCACTGGCTTCTGTGCTGCGCTGATCACGTCTGGCCATGCTTACCTTCGAACAGCTGATTAAGAGTCAGCTGCTCTCTATTTGGTTGCGGGCATCGGGATCGAACCGATCATATCCGGCTTATGAGACCGGCGAGCACACCAGCGCTCTCGCAAGCTGAAATTGAATGGAACAATTAATCGATGACGCCCGTTCTCTCCTCGTAATCGAAAAGGAGAATGAAATGGCACAGACCACCGAAGGCATGGTTTCCGAACAAATCGACGCACTGCGCAAGGAAATCAGCAGCCTATCGTCCCGATTGTCAGATCATCTCGGGAATCTATCCGGCGCAACCGACGACGCCCTCGCGTCCACGAAGGACGCGGTGAATGTGCTCGCCGAAGGGGCACGTGAACATGGCCAGCGTGCTGTGCAATACGCACGAGAAAATCCCGGAACCGCATCGGCGTGGGCATCCGTCGGTCTGGTGGCCTTGGTTGCATTCATGCTCATGAAGGGCCGCGGCACTCGTTACCGGTAGATTCCGCTGAGCCAGCCAGTTGAAACAGACTATCGCGGACCTGGCCGCCAGTCGGTATCAATCCTTCCTTCCTCGGCTTTATGGAAATACTGGGAGCAGACCAACCAACCTTTAATTGGTCTCAACAACAGAACACATGCAATCACGATGATCGGCAGGGTCGTGATTGCATGAACCCAGATCGGTGGATCAAAAACTGATTGCAACCAGATACCGAATAGCAGCGCAGGCACCGCGGCGATCGACATCGAAAAGAATGCGGGGCCGTCAGCGGGATCGGCGAACGAATAGTCCAGACCGCAAACCTCGCACTGCTTGGCTAGTGTTAGATAGCCCTTGAACAGGTGTCCTTGTTGGCACCTCGGGCATAGTCCTCGGACACCGGTACGAAACGGACTGTTCGTTGCGGAATATGTCATGTCTGGCTCCTCCAACTATCAATTAGGAGGACCCAACAATCAATCAAGCCAATCGTGCCGGCGGGGAGCCTACCGCAATAGGCTCAACCCGCCGAACCAGCTGCCGGAGGAGAAACGGCGCTGGATGAAAATGGCAAGGAACGGCCACGAACGAACCGCAACCTTCTCAGCTATGCTGCCTTGCCGATAGTTACGCCCGGTTCAGCGGTTGCACCCAACTGCAACATGACCGAGCGTCCGTCGCCTCGCGCACGGAACAGTGCGGGGCAACCGCATAGCGGTTGAACCCCTTCACTATACTCCGCACGAGATTGCAAAAAGCGGCAGTTAGGCCGCAGATTTTTTCAATGCGGCCACAAGATTATCATTTGCCGCTATCAGCCGCCTTTTGCCTTGCCGCTCTTTTGTGCGCTGATGGCCACTCACTCCGATATCTGCCAGACTGCCCGCATCCATCGCAGCGTCCAGAACGTCCCGATCCCTGTCCTTCAACTCTTGAAGCGCTTCAAACCAAAGGTCGCGATCGATCATCGCAGACAGTGTATCTTCCCAAGATTCATCTCCTCCTCCAGCACACGTCGTCTTTCGCATACCGAGGAAACTATCGGCCACCTTGGGTGAGCCACACGGCAATCCTTTTGGATATCGCGTGAAAGTAACCTTCTCCATGTCGGTATTTGCGTAGGCCTCCGCGAGAATGCGGGCGGATTCCTCAGCGCTGTAATCCGTACCATTTCGGCGCTTTCCGGATGGAATATATCGATGCGGCAGTGTTCCAAGCATATCTTCAAAATAGTGATTGCTGGCCTTGGTATCCTTCGGATCAGCTCCGCCACCCGACGCACGGTCGGGTTTATCTTTCATGCCGAGCATTGCGCCCGCTGGCATGCGAATGTCTGCCTGTATAACTTCGCCGTCGATGCCAAGTACGTACCCGACCTCAGTCTGGTTACCATCGCTAAACCGCAGCTTGCCTATACGGACGATCTGTCCATTCTCATTCTTCTCGACATCGCCAGTAGCTACATTCTGCATGATGGCCTGCACTGACGGTGTCTGTCGCCAGTCGCGCTCATAGCGCATTTCCGCAACCTCCTCCGGGTCATTGTCATTCGCACCAGGCGCGACGGACCAATTCGTCTTTAATGGTTCTGGTTGGCCTTCCGGTCGGTTGCGATACGCCATAAGCGATTTCAACTGTTCTGCGAGCGATCCATGTCTTGAATTCTTCATGCTGCTTTCCCCTTCTCTTGTGCAAGCCACCCCAGAACCGCCGTAACGGCCTTCTCAGCAGCTTCGGTCGTTTTGGTAGCCCGAATGACCAGAACCGTGTAGCCAAGCCGCTGTAGGGCAGCGTGGCGGTCTTTCTGGGCCGGCGACAGTCTTCCCTGCCCGACCTTGTTCTCGATCATCAGCAGACGCCCGTATTCGCCATAGATGCGTAGGTCTGGCTCGCCGCTAGTCATTCCCGTCGCAATTGCTTGGGCCTGTGCCGTTGGGCCTCGCTTGCTGGCGTTCATGTCACCTGCCAGCAAGAACTCGCGTTGGTACTGTGGCAATCGGCGAAGTGCGGAAACCTGTGCGGCCTGTAATTCCCATTCGAGCGGCAAGGCTGGCTTGGTCGTCACCTTCCCGGCCTTGGTGGTGATCTTGACGCGGGCGCCGTTGATGCGTGTGATCTGTGTCGTGGTGGCGGTCGTAGATGAAGGCGCGCGCGTGCGGTTGCGTGCCATGTGAGCTCCTCGTGTTAATTGCGGTATGCCGTTGGTAGCGGCAAGAGGAGTGTGGAATGCCTCGATAAATGTGGTGTTAATGGCTGACGCAGCGCGGCGAATATTTTGGGCCAACCTCAAATCAGGTTGTATTTTGGAATTGGTCAAAAACAGGAAAAGTGCGCACTTCTCAAATTTCGAGAACTGCGCGCCGCGCGCTTTGTGCGTAAGTTTCTATATAAGAACTCTTACGCACCAAAAGCAGCGTGCATTTGCGAACTTCTTTTAGGGTTTTTCGAGAAGTGCGCACAAAGAAGTGCGCATTATTAGAAGTTGTATTTTAATTGTGACAGCGGGTTGTAGACACCGCAGAAAGTTGTTGTGGAATCAACCAAATCCAAGTTCACTTACACAATGATTTTTCTGACGGAGAATTAAGATAGATGCGGGGAAAACGGAATATTTGGGAAGGCGATCAACTCAACCGTGAGCCGCACGCGGCCTTTTTGCAAAAATTCCTTACCGAGCGTACGCTTCGGAAGGCAAAAGAAAATGGCGGTTCGTATGTCTTGAACATCGACGCGGAATGGGGGTTAGGAAAATCGTTCTTTCTTGACCGTTTTGCTCAGCAACTCAGTCTTTCCGGGCACGCTGTGGTGCAAATAAACGCTTGGAAGGACGATTACACTGATGACCCTTTTGTTGCCGTGTTAGCAGCGATTGATCAGGTCATTGCCCCATACCTCGACAAAAAGGGCAACGTGGCATCGGCGTGGGACACAGCTAAGAATGTCGCGGCGCCAATAGCCATTAAAACGGCCGCTGGCATTGGCAAAACTCTTTTCAAGAAATACGTAGGCGAAGAACTAAAAACTATCATCGACGACACAATTCAAAATGCCGACATCAACGCTGCCGCTAATCAAGCAGTAGAGGCCGGCATAGCTGGAATAGACAAACTTGCAGATGGGTTTACGGAAAAGATTATTGCCGAGTTTAATGAACAAAACCAAGCCATTTCTGACTTTCGATCCAATTTGGAGAAAGCCATTCAACTTCTCGACGGCAGAGCAACACTCCCACTTTACATCCTAATCGATGAATTAGACCGTTGCAGGCCGTCTTATGCTGTGTCTCTTCTAGAAAGAGTAAAGCACCTTTTCGATGCATCAAATATTTGCTTTATTTTCGCTACCAATAATAGTCAATTGCAGCATGCTATTACCGGAGCATATGGCCCGTCGTTTGATGGCTATAGGTATCTAAAGAGATTCTTTGAACGTACCTACTCACTACCCGCGCCAGAACAAGACGATTTCGCTGCAGCACTGATACAACGTATTAATTTAGATGTTTTTCACGCACCACGAGACCGAAAAGATGAATTCATTAGATCAACTTGCCGGCAATACAAGATGGACTTGCGCGAAATACAACAATTTATGGATATTATTGAAACTGTCAGCATATTATGGAACCGGGAATATCGTATAGAACTTGTTACACTTGCTCCATTGATTATACAATACATGAGAACTGGTGAATGTGATTGGGCCGAGACAGAGAAGTCAATTCCACCGGGTTTCAGTATTGATGTTGGATTCAACCGTGGTCACGGCAATATTCCGCTAGGTGTAAAAGCATGCTTTACATCTCTATCAAGGCACTACAGGTCGTTATCTGGCGTACTCGAGATAAGGAGAAATGAACATCATGTCATCGATGTCACTTCTACATATGTTCTACGTTCATTGAACGACGAAGCAGAGGAGGCCGCATGGAACGGAGAATCTGTCCAGCTCGGCATTCCAACCCTAATCCAATCCGCTGGAAACTTCACCTAACAAAAAAGCGGAGCCTAAGCCCCGCCTTCTCGATTCAATTACCGGCCGATATCATGTTGAGTCAAACAAGCGCCCCTCGCCCTGGATCCGCAGCAGCGGTGCGGTAAACTCTGCGTTAAAGCCTTCAGGTCTGTATTCGGACCTAACTTCCCCCGAACCAAGAAGCCCCATTCTTATGAGTTTGGAGCCAAAACCTGTCTTTGTCGGTGGAGCTACCGGCGGTCCTCCGATTTCGATCCAATTCATTGAGAAAACCGGCTCAACCTGCCTTTTGGATATTGCAACATCCAGTCGCACTTGCCCCGTAGGATTAGAAAGCGCACCGTACTTAATCGCGTTTGTTGTCAATTCGTGAACCAATAGCGAAATGGTCGATGCGCCCTTCGGGCCTACCGATACATCTGGCCCAACCATGTGAACGCGATCATCTACAGCAAGCGCAGTTGTTACTCCAGATACGATCTGACGCAACGAGCCTTCCGAGCTTTTGCCGAGCCTCAGTACATCATGCGCGTTCCCCAACGCAGAAAGCCGCTTTATGAAGGTATTGATGACCTCTTCATCGGCATTGTTGTTGAATGTCTGGCTCGCAATAGCGGACACCACGCTGAAGGTATTCTTGATGCGGTGAGCGAGTTCGGTATTCAGAATCCGGGCGTGCTTTTCGGCTTCCACTTTTTGCGTGGTCTCAATGACCGTGTCGATCATCCCGCCGACCCGACCCTGTTCATCAAAGATCGGGCTGTAGCAGAATGTAAAATAGCATTGCTCATCATATCCGTGTCGATCGATCACAAGTGGAAAGTCTTCGATAAACGTCGCCTCGCCAGCGTAGGCTTTCTGAACCATGGGCAGCAAATCATCCCACGCCTCCGACCAGATATCGCGAAACGAAGCCCCCATGCAGTTCTCTTTTTCACCGAGAATTGGTCGGAAAGCGTCGTTATAAATCGTCGTAAACTCCGCCCCCCAAATGATTGCTTTGGGAAAATGCGAAGCCAACATCATCTGTACTGCAGTGACCAAGTGCGCCGGCCAACTCGCTGGCACCCCTATGGGGTTCCGGCTCCAATCCAACAGCCGAATTTCATCAGCCGACTGACCACGCGCATGCAGGAAGGGCACCGCACTGTCCATAGTGTATTCCAATTTGATCGAGGAAGATTCGTAGGCGGCACCGCCTAATCTTATGAGATAGGGTACGCAAATGCGAGCGGCAAAGTTCTACTGGCATCAGTTGAATCAAACCGCCCTGACAAACGACATCGTTTTCCGCTGCACTGGATCGCGCTCCTCGACCTTCGCCAGGAAACCTTCCTTGAATAGTGCCTTGGTAATAAGGTTGGCCCGCTTCTTTTGCACCTCGTCGTCAATATCTAGCCCAAGCGCATAAGCCACGGCGTGCCCAACCCAATCCTTGGCTTGCGGCGCCTGCTTGTACATGCCACCATTTACAGCACCACGGATTGCGTCTTTCTGGTCATCAGTCAGCCCTTCGGCAACTTCCTCGCTGGACGGCCAATGCCATTCCGTCACGACCGGAGCGTGGTCCTGGGGCTGGGTCAGGCCGCGCCCGTTACCAAGCGCCACGCTTTCGATATGCCGCCAGTCCAACCGGTGTGACAGCGGTGTAAGGTTCGACTTGCCATAGGTGATCGAGAAGTAGCCGAACCGTTCCATACCGGGAATGCCCGCCTCATTGGCTTGCGCTTCTGACATGCGGTTAAGCACGCGCACTGAACGCGCTGCGCCGATCAGCGCCACCGCGCCGCGAGCATCTTCGACGGTAGCCTCGCGATCGCTGACCTTGCGTAGGTGGTGCACGATGTCGATGGAGCAGTTCGTGTAATCCGCGATCTGCGCCCAGAGCTTCGCGACCTTGTCGATTGCGCCGTTGTCGTTTTCATTGACCTGGTGCGTCGACACAAATGGATCGACGATCATTACGTCAATGCCATTGGCAAGGATGGTTTCGGCAACAGCCTCGACGATCGGCTCTTGGATTTTGACTCCCTTCTTGTCGTCGATAGCAACGACCAGTTCCTGCTCTCGGCCGCTGTCGAGGAACAGGTGTCCATCAATATCTTCAGGCTTGAGATTGAAGTGGATGCACGCCGCCATGATGCGCCGCTCCAACTCGTCGCGCGGATCTTCGACATTGAACAGCCAGACCTTAAGACGGCGGGGCGGCTTGACGCCGTTCAAGGCTTTGCCCGAAGCCATTGCCAGCGCTTCCACAATACTGTTTGCGGTTTTGCCAAGGCCGCCCGGTGCAACAGTGACTGAGACATACTTGCGGATGAAATGCCGGCCGAAAGCGAATTCGCGGCGTGGCAGTGTCGACGGGTCTTTCCACTGGAATGGCGTAGCTGCGAGGATGGGTTGGTCGGTGAGCTCTTCTTCGATGGGCGGCGCCTCTGGTACGTCGTTGTGCGCTTCGGGCTCCCGCTGCTCGTCCACCTTCGCCCGCGCATTGTCGAGCATGCGCGTGATGTCCACCAGCTTGGTGTTGTCGTTGACGGCTTCCGGTGCCTGACGCGGGTGCATCTTGCCAGCCTTCAGCCCGTTATCGATCGTCTTGCAGCAGCGGGGGAAATCCCTACCCCAGCCGCGGGCCACGTCCTGTAGCAAGGCCCGCGCTTCGGATTCCGACAAGGCGCCAGCACCGACGAACGTTCCCATCCGGAACGCAGCGTCGTTCAGCCGGTTGTTGCGGTTGCCCATCGGTTCCATGGCAAGGTCGTCGAGCTCGGACTGTACCGCGCGCTCGACGTATCGGTCGTTAATCGTGCCGGATACCGACGGTGCCTGGTACATGGTCGTACTGTCGTAAGATCGCGGCAGGACAAGCTCCAGCAGCCAGTCCGGCGCGTCAACTGGTTCCATATCGACCAGCCAACGGTAAGGCTGGCCTACAGCAGGGACACTGCCAGCCGCAATGACATAGCCACCGTCGCCGCGAACATCGATGCCAGCGCCCAATGCTCCGCGATTGCGGACGCCAGCCTTGTGCTTGAAGAAGTAATGACGGCCGCCGCTCGTGGTTTCTGCAGTAAGCGTGACAGGCAGAGCGCCATGCTCGGCTTCCAATGCGGCAAGCGTATCAGGCCCGCCATGCTTCGGGTCGATATCCAGCACCCATGCACCAATAGGCGCACCGGTGGGCACGCCAATCATTGCACCGGGATTGCGGCGCCAGAGTTCACGCACGATGCGCTCATTCAGCGTCGCACCGCGGAACCCGTTTGAGGTCAGCGGAGTTTTAGTCGCGAGGATTTCGATAAGGCCGTCCTCGTCGACGAATTCCTCATCGGCGGCACGGCATGGAAATACAGGCCAGTTGCGCGCTGGGTAGGATAGCGCAACGTCGAGCATGGGGTCGGTATCCGGTAATACAGATTGCTGCATGATTACCTCGGGAGGGAAAGAGATGTGTAAAGACTACGATATGCTGCAGAGCGGTGATGGCACGTGGTCCATTGTGGCGAAGTCCACGCGGCGGCCGATAACATTCAAAGGCCGACTACAAATTGCGTTGACGGAAGACGTTGCGCAGCAAGCTTTTGCGATACTCGATCGCGTCGAACATGAGCGCGAACAACAGTTGCGAGACGGCCGGCTGATGTAGGGATGACCGCCTAAGCTCCTGCGATTTAAACTGGAAAACCGCTGGTTGTTTTTGTAGTGCTTAACCCTGACTTTAAACGCGGGGTAAGCATGACTTGGGGCTTTGTCGTTGGCAGACACTATAACAGGCGAAACGACATTCATGGTCAGTTTGCTGGCCAGCAACAGGGTGGCATCGTTACTCCGTCCAACCATAACGTTGTAATTATCATCACCGGCAAGGCTGGCAGTCATTACGGCTATGAAGACCAACACCTGCCCGATGGACGTTTTGACTATTATGGTGAAGGTCAAGTCGGCGACATGGAAATGGTCCGCGGCAATAAAGCAATTCGCGACCATGCTATGTTGGGCAAGGATCTACTCCTTTTTGAAAGCCTCGGGAAAGGCAAAGATCTTATCTTCCTGGGCAGCTTTATCTGCGAGAGTTGGCGATGGGGACAGTCGCCTGATCGCAACGATGATATGCGCAAAGCCATTATCTTCGAACTTAGAAACCTCGAGAACATTGTTGAAGCCGTCGACGATGAACAGCCCGTTCCCGCTGTCGATTTAGCAGCTATGCGAGGTCTTGCTCGACAAGCAGCGGGAAGCCGCGAGGGCAAAGCGTCAACTCGTACCATCTATGAGCGAAGCCGACATGTTAGAGATTACGTGCTTGCTCGGGCTAACGGTTATTGCGAGGGTTGCGGCTGCCAAGCGCCTTTTCTGCGAGTCAACGGGCAACCTTACCTGGAACCTCATCACATCCGTCGAGTGAGCGACGGCGGCCCTGATGATCCCGCATTCGTGATTGCGTTGTGCCCTACTTGCCATCGCAAAGTTCATCACGGCCAAGGTGGCTCCACATACAACGATACGTTACTCAAGAAGATGCCATCGATCGAGCCGCCGAACGGAACTTAGAACGGCGCCTCCTTCAACGCTTCCCGCATCCCTCGCCCGCACCCTTCCCACGCGGCTTTCACCAGCATGCGCGCTTCCAGTTCGTCCATTTCCTTAAGGTCGGTCTTTTGGATGGACTGCAAGTATTCACCGACCGCCTCAACGCCGGTATCAAGCGCGCGCAGTTCGTAAGGGTCCAATCGCCGCCGATGCCGGATATGCTCGGCAATGTCGGCGCATTCCTTGCACAGCCAGCGGATCGGCTCGCGGTCAGCTTGCACGCCGAGGCCTACGGCGTGGCGGGCGCAGACGTGGCAGATGTCGGCGTCAGGCTGCATTTGCAGCCTCCGCATTGTTGTCGTTGGCGGCAAACAAATCGGCCGACTTAGGAACTTTCCGTGGCGCCTCAACAAACATGTCGCCTTGCGCATAAGCCTTTTCTATGCGCTCACATGCAACGTCGAAATACTTTGGATCGAGTTCAATGCCAATGAATCTACGGCCCAAACGTGCGCAGGCAACACCAGTGGTTCCCGAACCCATAAATGGATCGAGGATCGTCTGCCCCTGGCTGGTAAAATCAGCCAGAAGCTCTGTCATCAACGGGATCGGTTTCTCGGTCGGATGTCTCCCGTCACGGTCGCGCTGATTTGTAAGGTGAGTGTAGACTCCGCGCTTTCCACCGGCGTTCCAGCGGCTGTGTCCTTCGCCAGACCAAGACAACGGCATGGATTCATATCCCATTGCCGGCATTTGTCCGTTTAGCTGCGGTGTACTGTCTGGCTTCACCCAAATCATGGACCGTTTGTACTTACTGCCAGCAGCTTCGAGACTGTCGCGCCAGATTCCGACTGCTTCCGCCTGACAGAAGAAGAGTATCCACCCGCGCGATAGTCGGTGCGCAGCTATCGAAACATGGTCTCGAAGGCTTTCTGTTATGGCAGCGAAATCTAGGTCGGCATTGGCGCCAGTCTTGATCGATTTCTGCGTTCGCCGCATCGATCTGTGAGCTTCTTTCTCATAAGGCGGATCGCCGATCACATGGTCCACCTTTTCAAGGCTGGCCATGACTTCGAGACAGTCGCCGTTGTAAAGAACGGCGTCGCCAATGCGTTCAATGCGCATCCTCATCTCCTCGTGTTTCGTGGTGGTAACCCGCCAGTTGGTGGCTGGCGGGGTGTTGGTTATAGGCTGGGTGCGCCGCCTTACTGCACGGCAGCAATCGGGCCGGTTAGGTCGGGAAACCAGTCGTCATAACATCCCACGTTCATCCGTCCATCAGCCGCCGAATTATAACCGCAAGGGCATTCGTATTCGTTGCTGATGTACAGACCGACGCCAACGTCGACGCATTCCGCCTCAGCCGTGCCGCCGCATTCGGGACATTTCATGAATTGGTCGCCGTAGCTCACGCAGCCCTCACCGTAAGCGTCGGCTGACCTTCGCGCAGTACGGCGCCCTTGACGATCTTCCCAGCATCCAGTGCCGCCTTTATCGCCGTTTTGTCGGGCTCGCGCTTCATCTTCACGACGTTGTCAGGAAGCAGGCTTTCGTCCACAATCTCAACCCCGGCGCGTCCTTTGCCAACCGACACAGTTGCTTCCGGCAAGCTCACCTTGTTCAAGTCGGCCGCCTTCAACAGGCGCAACAACAAGGCTCGCATGGCGTCCTTGCGTCTCGTGTATCGATCTTTGCGCGCGGACAATTCCCTGGCGCGTTCGCCAATGGCCAGTACCATGCTGTTTGCATCGCGCTCAATTGCTACGATCTTGCCGAGCACGCGGTAGGCGTCCGTCTCGCCTTCGATTGTGTCGGCGCGCAGTTCGTCGTCTTCTGCCAGTTCGGGGTATGCCGCAACCAAGTCGGCGAATTCCCGTTCCAGGACGGTAACATCATATGCCAGATAGTTCTGTGCTTTCGTGTTGTCGGCTTTGTTCTGCATTGTTGCTCCTCGTGTTTCGGTGGTTGGCTCTGGTAGGTCTCCAAAGCAGCGGAAGGTAAGTTAACACGCCTCGCGGCGCATCCCGTTAATGGATTGGTTTATTTTGATAAAACTTAATCACACCGTTTTAGTGTAATTAATACTTGTTTTTAACTGTTGCGCGCTTCGATTGTTTATGTATATTCGCGCCACTCTTGGGAGGGAGTTAGACCGCCCAGGCGCGCACCGTCCGCTGCCGGGCGGTTTTTTATTTTTTCCTGCATATCTGCTATGCGAATTCGATCCTTGCAACGCATGGGTGGGCCGCCTATTTACGCCTCGTCCGGTTTTACTCCTCCTCCCAAAAACCGGACCCTAAGCGCGGTACTCCTCCTCCCAACCGCGCTTTTCAGATCGGCCCGCTTCGCTCCTCCTCCCAATCGCGAAGCGGGCTTTTCTATTTCATGCAGTTGCGGTGCCTAATGTTGGCAACCGTTACATTCTGTTATTTCACCATTCGCTAATATGACCATATCCTAGTGCCGCAAACCTTCTCTGGAATGCATCCGCATCGCATGAACCAGAGCCCCCCGCCCCAACATGCGATGCGGAACTCCTAGAACGGAATATCGTCATCCAATACGTCAGCCAGCCCGGCAGATACTCGGCCATAGTTTGATGCCGGCACATTGTCGTTGCTCGCCTCTGGCACGTTGTCATTTGCAGCTCCCGCAATGGCATCGACCACTTCCCAGTATTTGCCGTTCGGCTTCACAACGATTTCCGCGGTCGGCAGCAGCTCGTTCTGGCGCTCAATGAATTCCAGCACAGTTTTCGGGAACGGTGCCTGCCCACCGTGCTTTCGCCACCACCGGTCTGACTTCGATTTAAAGAAGCCTGTGTGGGCGGGCCCCAACCATTCGTTGATTGGCGACATGCCAACCCAGTAGGACACCTTCACGCTGTCCTGCTTACCGGCCTTGCCTTCGTGGTATGCGAAGGTGCGGCGCTCCACCTGACGGGTGCTGGCTTTGTCCTTCGACAACATCGGCACATCTTCGGCCTGTGCAGATATCTTCGGTGTTTCATCAACCGGGAATTCATACCCGCAATCCGGACAGGTATGCAGCGAGGCATGGATCAGCGAGCCGCAGCCTACTAAACCACGATCGTCAGGCTCTTGCGGACATTGCTTCACTGGCGCCTCCCCATCGCCTTTCTTCATACCCGGCGGCGTTACTGCATCGATGGGCCCGTGCTTGCGCACGACACCCGCAAAATCCAAAAACAGGCAGTTCTCCTTGCCCGGATAAAGCCGTAAGCCACGCCCCGCCATCTGGACATAAAGGCCCGCTGATAAGGTTGGGCGACAGAACGCGACCAGATCGATGATCGGCAGGTTCGTGCCGGTTGTTAGTACCGAGTTATTCGTCAAGGCGCGGATCTTGCCAGCCTTAAAATCAGCCAGAATGCGATCCCGCTCACCGGTCGGGGTGTCGCCAGTCACAGTCTCACAACTAAAGCCCCGACTACGAATTTCGTCTCGCATATGCCGGGCATGTTCGACGCCACTGCAAAAGCACAGCCAAGCCTTGCGCTCCGCACCGGACGCCGTGCCGTATGTGATGATCTCGTCGACCACGGAAGCCGTGATATCGTCCTTGTCGATGGCAGCCTGGAGCGCGTTCTGTTTGTAATCGCCGCCCTGCTTGCCAACGCCGGACAGGTCGAAGGCAGTCGCCATGCCCTTCGAAATAGGACGGCACAGATAGCCTTCCTCGATCATTTCGCCGATTGGCTTTTCAAAGCAGATGTCGTCGAAAAGTGCGCCGTCACCTTCCGTCAAAAGCCCCTCGCCCAAGCGATAAGGCGTGGCTGTGAGACCAACCAGCTTCAGATCAGGGTTGATGGCGCGCAGGCCCTCGATCAGCTTGCCATACTGCGTTTCGGAATTGCGCGGCATGAGGTGGGCCTCATCGACCAGAACGACGTCGATGTGGCCGATCTGCTCCGCCTTGTTTGCGATGGTCTGCACGCCGCCAAAAACGATCTGCGCCTTCGCATCCCGCCGGCCTACGCCAGCCGAAAAAATGCCAGCTGGCGCGAACGGCCAGATGTTCAAAAGCTCCTGATAGTTCGAGAGAATGAGCTCGCGAACATGCGTCACGACAAGCACCCGCATGTCGGGCCAGCCTTCGATCAATTCCTTGCAGATCGTGCCCAGCACTAGGCTCTTGCCGCCGCCCGTCGGAAGCACGATAAGAGGAGAGCCGGGTTGTTCGCGCCAGTAGTCGTAAAGGCCGTCAACCGAGGCGCGTTGATAATCGCGTAAGGTTAGCATTTGGGGGCGTTACCTTGTCTGATAATGAAAAACTCGAGAAAGAAAACGAGCAGTTTTCTTCGGCTGTTTTGTATGTTGCGACGGCCGTATACGTCGGTGTCTGTGCTATGGTTTTTGGCGCGCTCTATGCGAAGCTGCCTTCGTTAGGCGAGGCATTCCTGACGCTTATGAAGGACTACGGGACGATTCTCGCTGGCATTCCAGTTCTGGTGGCTGTGGTTGTTGCGAAACAGCAGTTGGATGCTAATCGGAGGCAGCATGTTGCAACAGTGAAGAGGGGCTTGAGGAAAGAAATAGAGGCTATCGATAAGATAAGCTCATGGACATATCCGATTAAGCGTTCTACTCTTCAAAGCGTCACTAACGACATATTCTTGCGTACACTTAATATTGTTCGCCTCCCGACACCTGATTTTGATGAGCTTCATGAAATAGAGAAATTCATCCCACGTCGTATTTACGGCTTACTTGTTTCTTTCTTCGATGATATTCGCGAGTTTGGTTCCAGAACGGTTGAAACTGCAGCTAAACGCAAACAGGCCGAAGATGCGCTCGAAGAACTTCGCGATTTCGCAAGCGAGATACAGGACGAAGCCGATGCGCATTACCGCTATCTCTCCCAGTACTGGTCCTAACCACTGACTTCTCCCCTCACCCCATCCACCCAAATCTCACCCGTCGCCAGCCGGTATGTGACCATCTCCGCGACCTCGTCGGCATCGATCTGCTCGCCATTTATCAACCCCGGCAGATAGAGGTGAGCCGGGCAGCCGTCTCGCTGCTCGTCGATCGACAATGGCTTGTTCCAGCGAGCGCATGACATGTGGCAATCACCGCCATGCTCGGGCTGAACATGAAGGCAAGTGCGGCAGTTAACGCGCGGCTGCACGCCTTCGTGGCAGACTCCACGGTGCTTGCAGGACATGCAGCCGAAGAACTCCGGATCTTCGCTGATACGGCTTGGCGGCTCGTCCGAAAATACGATGCGTTCACAGCGCGCCAGCAGCTGCAAGCAGAACTCGACATCGTATTCGATCCTCTCGGCATAGAGTGTGTCAGTGTTCTTGCACGACGCCAGATACAGGCAGCGCGTCAATCCAAAAGCCTGCATTCCAAGCTGGCACTGGGCATAGTGAAGTGGTTTGGCTTTCTGGCAGCCGTGCTTTTGCAGTTCCTTGATGCCCTTCTCGTTGCTCGACTTGAATTCCAGCAGGTGTTCGGTCTTTGGTGCTTCTGGAACACCCATTGCTTTGCCGTCGCACTTGCCACGCACGAAACCCGATACCAGTCTGATTTTGTCCTGCTGCCCGTAAACGTCGACGCCAATGCGTTCGAGGTCGGCTATCAAGCGGTCTTCCTCGATATTGCCGGTGGCGAACAGGCGGAGCTGGCGGCCAGAATGGACCTCGTGCGCCGAGACCCAGCGGAAGCCGTACCAAAGCGCGCGGTCGCATTCAGTGCCAGCCTCTCCCACGCTGATGCCCCACGAGTCCCAGGACTTGGCCTGGGACTCGTAAGCTTGATAAATGGCGCGGACGGTACTGGATTCAGCTTTTGGGAGGGGAGCCATTCTTAAACCCTCATCGGCATCAAGACCGCAGTCCACTCGCCCTCGCCTTTGACGACAGCAGGCATGCCAGCATCGCCGAGCGCGAAACGCACGTTCGGTTCATCCAGAGCGCCAAGCATGTCGTTTACGTACCGGGCGTTAAATCCGGTTTCCAAAGGCTCGCCCTCGAATTCAATCGAAACTTCATCGCTAGCCTTGTCAGCCAGCATCAGTCGCAGCACATCGCCGACTGCGAATTTCACGGCTCGCGATTTGTCATCCGCAACCGCGGCGACACGCTCGACCGCCTTCATGAGTGCCTGCCGATCGACGGTAAGCACGTTGCTATTGCCGGTTGGAATGACGCGCACGTAGTCGGGGAACGTGCCATCAATCAGCTTGCTCGTGATCACCGTCGAGCCAGAGGTGACGCGCACCTTGTTCTGGGACAGTTCGACCGTAACCGCACTTTTCGGCAGCAGGCCTACCAGCTTTCGCGGCAGGATCACGCCGTAGTTCAAGTCGCCGGCAGGGCCGACATTGCGCATCAGCCGGTGCCCGTCGGTTGCGACAGCAACCAAGCGGCCGTCAACGGCATGCAGATAAACGCCAGCCAGATAATAACGTGTCTCGTCCGTCGAAATGCAGTGCACACACGGCGCGACAAGCACTGCCAGATCAAGCTCAAGGGTCGTGTCGAACTTCCCAGCGCTAAAGGACGGGAAGTCTTCAGCGGGCAAGACGTCGAGCTTGTAACGGCTGCTGCCAGACGCGACTGTAAGTCGGCCTCCATCGCTAGCTGCATCCAGATCAAGGGTAATGTCGCCCGTCGCGCGCTTTGCGATGTCCGCAAGCATCTTGCCGGGAACGGTTACGCTGCCGGGCTGGCAGTCGAGCACCGGCAAGCTGGTCGTAATCTCAACGTCCAGATCGGTCCCGGTGAGGCGCAATTGGCCGTCCTCGACCGCCAAGAGGACGTTGGCGAGAATAGGAATCGTGTTGCGGCTTTCGATGGCACGCGTGACGGTAGCCAAGGCGTGCGCGAGCTGTGAGCGGTCAATGCTGACTCTCATCAAAGTCTCCTCGTGTTTAGTGGTAGAAGGCGCGGCTGGTAACCGCGCCTGTTGTTTAGCTTAACCCCAAGGGCGCTTCTTGCCTGCCGCAGCAGCCGCCGGTGCCGGCTTATTGCTGTTCGCTGCAGCCGGTCGGTTGTCATTCGCTGGACGGGCCTGCGCTACCGGCTGGTTGGCGTCGATCGAAGGCTGGGGAACGTTTCCTTCGTCTTCAAAAAAGTACCGCTTTACTTCCATGCGTGCCGGGTATTTCCCATCCTTGGAAGGCTTACCGAGGCCGAGCTTGACGGTATAGGAGCGGAAATGAAGCTCCTCGGTATCGCTGACTTCGTCCAGCCCCATTGCACGACGCATGGCTCCAAATTCGCGCTGCCCAATCTCTTGCGCTATTGGATTTTTGTTTTCGAGATTGATAAATCCGAAGAACTTGCGCCCCTTAACCTCATCGGGCGCGATAACGTTTGCCGTATATTTGAGACCGCAACCAGTGCGGGCTCCTTCAGGGCCGGTATCTACGATATCGGTGGCCTCTATTTCGAACTGCATGATCCCGGCTGGGAGGTCTTCGAAATCTCTCTGTGTGGTATCTACGTCTCCGGCGACGTAGGTTTTTCCTAGTGATGCCATCTAAGCGGCTCCTCGTGTTTTACGTGGTGGTTGGTTGTCATTAACGGCCAGCGTTAACGATGGTTGGAAAGGCTTGGTGAGTTTTGAGCCTTTCGAGATATTGTCCTTCTCCCAGAGCGGTTGAAGGTTTTCCAGCGCCCAGCATCGTTTGAAATCGATATCTTCGATCGTTTCGTAGTTGAATGCTGACCGGGGAATAATATGATCGATATGCCATCCACCGCGCCCATAGTTTTCCCATGTCATTCCGCGATGGAATTGCTTTTCTAAGTGGGCAATTAGTTCATCAATCGTGTAACCGACGAGAACTTCCCATCTGGTCCCGCGCTTTTCTCCACGCTTTAGCGTGTCCCTTATCCCAGCCGATAGAGCGTCATCGATCCTGCCCTTCGGTGTAGATCGTCTTTTATCCTGATACTCTCTATCCTTAGCCCGCCTATGTTCTATGTTCTTCAGTCGATGATCCGGGTTGTTTTCTTTCCATTTCTTGGTGTTTAACGCGGCCCGGCTTCGATTATTTTTCCGCCATTCCCTCGCGTATTCCAGAAGCTTTTCTTTGTTCGCTTCTCTGTATTCAGCTTGATATTCTTTTATTTTCTGGGCTCGCTCGGGGTAGGATTTACGATTTTGGATACGGGCACATTCTGCGCACTGTCCGCTACTGGTTAGCCGATATTCAACATGCCCATGCTTGCACGGCTTGCCCGTAAAGTAATGCGTTGCTCCGGTCTGCCTGGCCTCCGCGCGGGTGCGCGGAAGCTTATCTTCATCATTCACCGGCTACGCCTTCGGCCGATGGATAGCCGGGCGGAAGAACCCACCGATGAAGCCGAGCGAAGCGCCGATCTGCCACATCGCAAGGCCCGCCGCGTCGATGCCAACGGCGGCAAGGAACGCATGGATCGTTTCTGCGAAAAACAGGCCCACGACCCAGCCGACGAACGCGCCACCGAGAACGCCGATGAGCGGTGCGAAGAAGAGGATGGCCGCGATTGCGACAAGGCCAGCTAGAGCTTTTTCCATCAAGCCGCCTCCCTCTGGTCGTTGTCGTTGGCGGCATCGAGGTATTTTGAAAGCTCCTCGAAGCCATGCCCTTGCCGATATGGAATGGTGGCCGGAGCACCTTTCAGCCGGTTCTTTGCCAAGAACCCTGCTCGTTCATCGGTATGGATGACGCGTTCGGCGCCAGACATCCCCTCTGGCTTATTCTTCTTTTCGCCGCCGAAGCCTTCCTTCACTTGCTTTACGGACGTGCGGCGGTTGAGGAATAGGAGCGCCTTACAGTTTTCGATGACGAGATCGAGAGCCCTCTTCTGCAATTTCGGGCGATATCGATCATACGAATCCACGAGTGGATCGTTGAACGACTTAGCTTCGCTGTGCAGTATCTGAATTACAAACAGTCCTGCCCGGTTCAGCGCAGCGATAGCCTCATGGTATTCTTTCCACTCGACGTCGGCGGCAAGGTAACCCTTGCCAAAAGCTGTAGGGGAGCCCTTGTCGTTGCTATCGATGGAATCCCATCCGTTTCGCGCGCAGGTCGCAGCCCAAACCATCGGCTCGATCTTGTCGACCGAATCCAGAATGACAGTCTGAAATTCGTGTTCTTCGGTCAGAATTTCTCCGAAAGTATCCAGAAGGTCGCTGAACGAAGTGATTTCAGCACTTGGTAGGTCGATGCCGTCTGGCGGCTCCTCGCCTTCAACATAAAGATAGATCGGCTTTGGGAACTCAGCAGCAAGACTGGTTTTTCCGACGCCGGGCGTGCCGTAAATGGCAATCGACGGTGGCGTCTTGCGTTTACTGGACTTCAATCTGTCAAAAACAGACATGTCGTCTCCTCGTGTTCATTAGGTGTGGTGGGTAACGGCGATTGGGGCGATGACAGCCGCAAGTATGAGCCAGCCGACAAGCCATGCCGGTGCGCTTGTGAGGGCTGCTGCGCAGTTGTCGCGTGGAGGTCTGCTGGGCATTAGTGCGCACCCCACAGATAAAGCAGCCCATAGAACGGCAGCAGCAGGTTCCAGAACAGGAACGCTGCAATTGTCGTGGCGATTGCCAGCGCGAACGCTGCAAGCGCCAAGGATTGCCCGATGCGACCGACACCGGGCTTTCGCCCGGGATCGATGTACGGCATGTGAGCCGTGGCTTTTGTGGCGAAGGAAATCATGCCAACACCCATGCGTAAAAGCCGACGGTCAGAGCGAGCGCAGCTACAACTGCCAAGCCCCATAGAAAGCGGTCACCAAGTCCGAGCGTGGTTTCCCGCTCATAGAGGGTGTCGCCATCCGCGTAGTCTTTGGGCGCATAGTTGCGCGTGTGGCTGTACGTGGTGGAGGTCATCACGCTACTCCCCTCGTCTTGGTGTTTTTCGTAAGCTTCACTTTCTTGGTGAAATCGACCGGGATGACGTTGTCATCTTCGGGCCTGTCAGCCTCGACACCGTCGCCGTCCTCTTCAAAATCGGGATCGACTTCGAAGCGCGAGACTTCAAGCTGCACAAGGCCCGTGCCGGGAATCATGAAACGCACAGTTAGCCAGCGAAAGCTGTCCCGCTCCTCGATGATGATGCCCTTCCACTTCCAAAGCCGGTGGACGACGATTTCGCCGGGCAAATCCCAGCATTCACCGCAATCGCAAGTCATGCGGCACCTCGAATCTGCGCCGCCTTGGCACGCCATACGGCTCGCCGAACGCGTAAGCGCCATGGAATAAGCCATCCGAAAAAGCATGAAAGAACCGTCACGCTGCCGTAACCGTTGACATCAAGCCCATACAGGCCATTGCCGATCCAGATGTCGATGCCACGATTGCGATTGGTGGCGCGATACTCAGTAAAGTGCCATTCGGCTGGGTTGTTCTTCAGTGCATCCAGCACCGCCGAAATCATAGGATTGGTCATGCGGCACCTCTTTTCGGTGCGCGGTGGTAAGTGACTGGCGCGTTGGAAACGTAACGGCCGTCCTTCAACAGTGCGTACTGCCGCGCTTCTGCTTTTTGCGCAGCCGTCCGGTAAGGCTTGCGGTTTGTCATGTCCCGCTCGCCCGTTCGTGTATATTTCGTTTTCAAGATGGCCTCCTCGTCGGGAGGTTAGTCGTCGGCCCCGTCATCCTCGCGGTCGGCCTGCCTCAAAAGGCTAGTGGACTGTGCCTGTAAATGGACCGTCCAGAATGGTTATGCGGGGCAGCGAGACATAAATGTCCATGCATCCTCCCGAATAACCGCCGTTAAAAGTTGTGCGCCGCACAACGGTCTTCTCTGTTGGCTCTGGCGCCGGTAGCGTGGGCGATCTTTCCGAAAGCAGCGACCAGGCGTGGCCTCTGGTAATGCCCATCAATTCCGCAATCTTCCCGAACGACGCGCCATTTTTACGGTGCGCGGCGGCAGTTGCCTGCAGTTCGTGCCTTGATGAATGCTGCATGTCTCCTCGTGTGTGGTTGGTGACTGTTGACAAGTGCCGTGTCTAACGGCATCTGTCTGGTCGCGCGGGGTGGTACCTGCGAAGGAAATCGCGGCGTAGAAGCGGCTTCGGCCCTCCTCGTGTTAACCGCGACGTACGGGCAGGCTGGGGTAACGGGTGGTGCCGACCCATAACAGCCTGCTTTTTAGTTGGCCGTCTTATACTGCGACCAGATAATCGCGGCGAATTCCTGCCGATCGACTTCGTCCAGCGCGGCCCACGCATCCCAGAACGCTTGACGCTTTCTGTCCTTATTGGACGCTACTACTTTGGCTGTGCCACCGGCAATAATTTCAAGCGCCTTGTCGGCGGTTATTGGCTTGGGCTCTGGCGCTGGACGCGCGCTAACCTTTTCGCCACGCTCTGCTCGGCTGATAAGCTTTTCGCGTTCTTCGTCAGGCAGGCCAATGAGCGCATCCATTTCGACGCCCTTGTCTAGGCTAGTGCCGACGATGCGTTGAATATCATGGCCGAGTTTTTCGGCGCGTGCGATTTTTTGATAAATCTGAGTTCGACTATTGCCAGTAATTTCAGAGGTTGACGTCGCGAACCGTTTTTCTTTTTTCGGCGGGTTTTTATATCCAATTCGTTCGTCCGCATTCCGTACACTCGAATTGGCTTTATTCATCTCATCCCAGATTACCTTACGCCGCGCGATATGCGCCGCTTCCTCTGCCGGAGACAGTTCCGAACGGGCCAGGTTCTCGTCGATCTCCATGAGCTCGGCATGAAGATCGTCAACATCATGAACCACGCATTCTACATATTCTTCGCCGTTCATTTTGAGTGCCGCTAAGCGGTGGCGGCCATAAATCAAAACCGCCACCCCATCGCATAACTCTCCGTCATCCATGACGATTTCGTCACGGATACAGACCGCCGGCGGGTTCATTAGTCCGACTTCGGCAATGCTCTTCGCAATCTCTGCAACTTTAGCTCCATCAGCATTACGATGGCGATTGCCGATAAATATGTCGTCAATGAATAACCGCCGACGTTCCATAGTCAGATCACCTCAGGCAAAGATGCGGGGGATGTGGCAACGGCCAGGGATCGGCCTGCGCGCCAGATCAGGAAGTGATGCACGATCCCACGTGTCCACTGCTGGCGTGTCCACTTGACTGTCTTTTCGCGCAAAGCCTCGCGAAGCGTATAAATTGGGTTACGACGCTTTAGCATCTCACCAGTGCGGAAGGCGGTGAAGAAATGACGGATATCATCTTCATTAGCGCCCAAGGAAAGAAGGTGGAGCGCGGCGACACCTGGTGCAGCAGACCCAAGTCCCTTCTGTGGATTTCCGATAAGGGAATTGGCAAGAACGATGTGCTCTTGGTTCTCGAAATAATAATCCTGCGCTTCTGCAGGTGTAGCCGCGCGACCATTGTACATCTCGAACGCAAGGTTTGAGATAGCGGACATATGCACAGCGTTAGGAATGCTTGCGATATTCAACCGATCAACGCCGGTGCGCTTGCGACCGATATTAACGGTGCGCATCGATTCCTTGGTGACGCCGTACGAGACGACCGATTCAATTGGCTGGCCAGTCAGCAAGACGCCGAGAGTGCGATGCTGACCATCGTTCACCGTGCCGTCCTGACATACAACGATTGACTCGCCGTTTAGATCAAAGCGATGGGTTGCGATATCTCGCATAATAGCGGCAAGGTTGGCGGCATTAACGCGGCGGTTGCCGATGTTGTGCATGAGTAGGATCTGCGCTCGTTCTGGCGAAATGATATGCACATTGGCGCGAGCATCGCCATCGCGAACAAGGCGCTGATGCCATTCCGATGCCTTGGTGAATTCTGGCGATTTGCCATAGATGAAGAAACCAGTTACCTGCCCCACGTTGATCAGGCGAGCAGCAAGGCGGGCAGCGTCTTCAAACTTTCCTTCACGTACCAGGCGGAACACCTTGTCGTGTTCGGTTTCTTCAACCGCAACGAGACGTGTTGCAGCTACCTTAGGCGCATCTTCAAGAATACGCGGTTTGGCAACCGCTGCAGGTTTATGAAACAGCGCTTCCGCACGAGCCCGTTCTGGCGTGTATCTCTTGCTGCGGGTCGTTACAGGGATTTCTCGGCCTCTGGCCTGTACAATCTGCATGTCATTCTCCTCATGGTTGTGTTTCAATTTTCAGCATGCTTATGTGTAGACGTCGGTGGGGAGCAAATAGCCACTCTGCAGCTTCGGCTGTTCTCATGTAGGGCAAGCGGCGCGTTACTGCGTTCGCTGAGAGGCGGCTTTAACCGTCAGAGCGTGGAGGTATTGGCTTATGCTGAAACCTAAGTTGGTCGCAGTTCGTGCTTATGTGCGTCTGCGATTTGGCCGTCTTGAGCATGTGTGTGCTCATTGGCGGTCGTGGCCGGGACAACTGGCCTTCGATTTCTAGGCTGGCATTACAAACCAGCTCAATCCCCACCGACGCCTGCTAATAAGCATGCGTCGCGCGCCACTAGCCATCTCAGGCTAGCAGCGTCCCTATTGTCCTACGGCGGGCGGTTGTCATTGTCTGCTGGTCTGGTGTCCATCGTCATTCTCCTCGTGTTTTCTGGTCGGTCCGCCTTGGGTTGGTACTATCTGTCCGGTCGCGGAAGCTCCGGCTTCTCTTTGTGCAACTCATTCTCCTTTTCTGTGCTCCGGTCTTCTTTGGGCCGGTTGATGAGATTGGTATATCGTTTTATCGTTTTAATGTCAACACTATAACGATTTTATTTTCAGTGATTAAAATGATATTTGTGTGGAATGATAGATATTCACGCGTCAGACCTAGGATTAGGGGCACTCATACGTCAACGTCGCAAGGCTCTTAAATGGAGTCAGGCGGAGCTCGGCGAGCGCGTCGGCGTGAACCAAAATACGGTCTCCCAATGGGAAAACGGCGATGCGTCTAGCATCCGGAATTGGGAATCCGTTGCCGATTCTCTCGGTATCGAACGACTGTTATTCGCGCGTCTAATGGCTAATTCTGTCGTGCAGTCCGGCAAAACAGAACGACTTACGGCCGCTGTGAAGCCACTCGTGAGTCGCCCTACCCCTCAAATAGCGATTTCAAGTGAACATATTGGGGGCGAGCGTGACGTTCCAGTTCGTGGGCGCGCAGTAGGTGGCGATGACGGTAGGTATGAGTTTAACGGCGAGATTCTAGGCTGGGAGGTACGTCCGCCAATGCTTGCTGGAGTAAAAGAAGCGTATTCTGTGTATGTCGACGGCGAATCCATGTTCCCACGGTATAAATCCGGTGAAACCATTTGGCTGCATCCGCACGTCAAACCTCGCCGTGGTGATGACGTCGTTGTTCAGTTGCATGCGGACGAGGACGGGCATGAACCTTATGGATACATAAAGGAATTCGTAGGGTGGCAACCGAGCCGACTGGTCCTTTATCAATATAACCCGCCTCGAGAAGTCTTTTTCGATCGCGACCAGGTGATAAGCGTCCATAAGGTCGTATTCTCACAGCGATAATATCATTTCAATTATCGTTTTATCATTTTATCATTGACTACATCATGTTTTGATGCGATACATCTCCTCGTGAACAGCACGAAGACAGCCTCACCAGCTTGATCTGCTGACCACCCACCAAAAAACACGAGGAGAAACCCACATGACCGTAACAGCACCGAGAAGAAGAAGCCCCAAGCCTCGCCCGAATGAAATCATCGGCGGCGGATTCTTTGTATTCCGCCGCGGCAAAAAGACTGGCCGGGTTGGAGTCTTCACCACCATGCCATACGAGCACGGCTCGTTTGAGCAAGCCTTAGCCGAGGCGACGCGCCTTGCTGCTCTGTGTCCCGGCGAGACGTTCGAAGTTTTCCAGACGAGCGGCGCCGTAGCTTGCTGCACGCCGGTAGTGCTGGCGGAGGCCGCTTAAATGGAGCGGAACCCCACCACCGAGCTCGAAGGTGCGCCTCTCCCACGCGGACAGAAAAACATCGTCGACGCGCTGGCAGCGATTTATCCGCGCCGCATTTACATCAACGACCTCGTCGACAACGTCTATGCTTTCGATCCGAACGGCGGTCCTGATGGCGCCCAAAACGTTGTGCGAGTGCAAATCAGTCGCCTCCGCAAGCTCCTGCCCTCGTTTGGCTGGACGATCCCGATGAACCACCGGGGTGCGGGCAATCACGGGTTTTATCGCCTCGAGCCAGTAGCCGCGAACGACAACGTACCGGCGGCGGAGCGGGCCGCAACAAACCGGAGGGCAGCAGCATGAACCGCGCGCTCCTGAAAATGCTTGCCGACGACGAGTTCGAAACGGAAACCGACGCACCAAAGGCCGGTAATGTCGAGCCTATGCGCCGCCCTGACTACAAGGCGAGGAAACATGGTCGCCCACAGCCGTGGCTGCGCTATGCGGCACGCGAAGCGGTCGAGATGACCGTCGTTGTAGCGTTTTGCATTGCTGTGTGCGGCGTTGGGTTGGGGTTATCCGCATGAGGCACGAAAGATAGCGACGGGGCGCTTAAGCCCCCGAACCTCCAAGAATGACGGCATTTGCGCAACTGGCGCCACCGCTTTTTGCACCCACCCATCAAACACGAGGAGACCCCATGTCCAGATCCATCACGCACGCCGTTACGGCGCCCATCCTGACCGCCACTGAATTTCAGCAACAGGGCACGACCGCCGCGCAGGTCTTATCGATTTCGAAGGCCGTGCGCGCTCTTGGTTATCACACTGAAGCTGAGACGCTGCGCGACACTGCTTTCGAATTGGCGCGCATTACTGGCGTTCGGTTCCGCTACGGCGCTCCCCGCCAGCGTCGCAATCCAGCCAATGGCAACCGCCGCCGGATGCGGAGGGCAGTGTGATGGTAGTGGGTGAACACGCCGTGAAGGCGGCGCAGAAAGCGTATAGAGAATGCGAAGGTGATAGCACGGAAAGCCACCGCGCCGCCCTCACCGCCGCTCTCCCCTTCCTCCCCGTGCAAGGGGCTGTGCAGGCCGACGCCTTCAAGCTGATCGAGCGTATGGCGTTTGGTTATGAAGTTATGTTCGAGAAGCTCTGCCATATTTCAGGAACATCAGGGGTAGATCAGTCTTGGTATCGTGCGAAGGCTCGTGAAGCTACGGAACGTCTTTCTCCGCTGCATTCCATCACCACAGAAAGCAACAAGTCTGTCCCAGGTGATTGCAAGCGGCAGTACCAGGACTTCATGGCCCGCGTCCTCTCCGCGCTTGAGCCATCCGCAGCGCAGCCCGATCCTTGGGTTGTTACTCGTCTCGTCAGGTTCGATGACACAATCGTCTTTGGCCGCGGTGGATTTGATTTCGACCGATGGGAAAGCCTTCGATGGGAAATGCACACCCGTCACGGCTCATTTGCTGTCTGGAAGAGCGAAAGCAAGACATGGTCTATGTACGGCGGCAAGTATGGCTTCTTGATGCTGGATCGTTTCTCAAGCGAGGAAGAAGCCAAAGCCGAAGCTGAGCAGATCGTCATTTCGCTCGATGCCGAGCCATCCGCAGCGCGTACGCTGGCGTTGGAGGAAGCGGCTCGCAACCTGATTGCGGTTCGCTATGACACCTATACGGCTCGGAACGGCAAGCTATGTTCTATCGAAGGTGACGATGGCGAGAAAGCTTGGATTGTCCCGTTTGACGCAATGGCTGAACTGGAAAGCGCCCTATCCTCCCCGGACCATGCCGACGCCGGTAAGGTCGAGGGGGATGGGTGGTCAATGTCCCTGCCGAAATTCCACCGTTATCCGTACTTCGTAGAAAACATCAGCGGCAAGTGGTGCCTGTGCAAGCATCACGGCAACGGGGCATCACACACCATCAGCGTGCATGAAACCGCCAGGGAAGCGCGGGATGCTGCACCGGCTTCGGAGGGCGCGGAATGAGCAAGCTTATCCTCCCTCTGAAAGCCGAATACTTTGATGCAATCCGCGACGGCACCAAGAAGGAAGAGTACCGGCTTGCGAATGCTTACTGGACGCGACGGCTCTTTGTGACCGGCCATAGAACAACCGGACACCGTAGCTTTAGCGGCATCGTCCTGACCAAAGGCTATCCGAAGCGCGACGACGCCGAACGCCGGTTGGAGCTTCCGTGGCGTGGCTTCACCCGCAAGACAATCACCCATCCACATTTCGGGCCTGATCCTGTCGAGGTATTCGCTATCGACGTTTCTGGTCACCCATCAGGAGGCGACCGCCATGGCGAGTGAACAAGAACGCAAGGAAGCGTTTCTGCGGGCGTGGTTCGGCGTGCCGGAAGGTGTTCATTGGGCGCACGGCATGTCGAATGAAGTCGAGCAAGGAATAAGCGATTGCTTTGACCAGGCAATTGCCGCTTGGAACACCCGCCCCACGCCTACCGCTACAGATACGGGACTGGTGACGGTGGGGACTGCCGCAAAATTCGGTCAGATGACAAGGGCGGTATTCAATGCTGCTACGGTTCCTGTTGGCTCTGCCGTCTGCCTCCGCTCGCAGGCTGAGGAGCTATTGGCGGCGGAACGGGCGGAGAAGGAAAGGCTACGAGGTCTTCTAACAAGTGCCACATACGATTTAGCCCGAGCCAACGATGAATGTGGAGCACTCACAATCGACAACGCGGCGAAGGATGCGCGGGTTGAAGAACTGATCGGCACAAACATCGCTGTAGCCAGACGCCAAGAAGAATTGGCCAACCAACTCGCGGAAACCAAAGGTCTATTAAAAACAGCCGACGACTTAGCGTGGCAACGTGGCGCGACAATCGAAGCCCTCGAAGCCAAGCTCGCGGCTGCTGAAAGGGTTCGCGTGGCCGCAGAACGTGTCGTCTGGTTTGATTGGTCTGACAATGACGATGATGCGGTGAAAGCGGTATCGGACTTGCGTGCCGTTCTGGAAGGGAAGCCGTATAAATGCGAGTGGCAACAACGTGCAGAAACAGCCGAGACGAAGCTCGCGGCGGCTGAAATGGCGCTGGAGCCGTTTTCCTATATAGCGGGCGAACTGTTCGCGGCAAATTTCAACAACGATGATGTTGTCTTCAAGCTCCACAGGAAAACCGCGAAAGGGTCAAAACTGTCGTACCAAATGACAGCGAAGGCTTTCTTCGAAGCCCGCGCTGTGCTGGGAGGGAAGCCATGACTTCTGACCTCATTACCCGCCTCTCCAAGCTAGACGCGCCTGACAGGGAAGTGGATGCGGAACTGGAAGCCGTTTCCCTTGGTGGCCGTGTTTACCTCAATGATCCAGAAAGCAAGGAAGTGATCATCGAAAGGCCGATTGATGGCTTTTGGATCAGAGGAATTTACCCATATCGCAAGATTGCTCGCTACACCGCCTCTGTGGACGCCGTTATCGCGCTGGCTGAGAGGGTGTTGCCGGGGTGGACCTTTGAACACATCGGTCAGGATTACATCCGGGCAAGAGGCTTGGACAACGACGTCATGCCAATGGGCTGGACCGTCGAAATATCCGACGGCTCCCAAACTGCCCAAGGCCAAGCGCCAACATTCCCGCTGGCGATCTGCATCGCCCTCTTGCGCGCAAAGGAGGCCAGCAATGCCGAGTAAGGAACAAATCCGCGAGACATTCGACCGTGATGAAATTGTTCTGGCGGGTCTGGCCTCAACCGCCAAACAGTACGTGTCCGATCAAGCTGTCATCGCTGCGATCAATGCAGCCGATGCTTATTCTCGCAAGCACATGCTGAAACTGGTTCAGACTGGCAACGGTGATCCTGAGACACTTCAACGCGAGCGCATGCGCTACGCCATTGCTGCTGGCATGGTTGTTTGCGCCGCATCCGCACTTGGGGAGCAGAGCGAATGAAGCTGACGAAGGCTGAAAGGTTGACGATCAAGCAGAAATTCGGCGGCAAGTGCGCTTATTGTGGCTGCGACCTTCCGGAAAAGGGATGGCACGTTGATCATGCCGAACCCGTCATTCGCAAATCTCAATGGGAGAGCACTGGCTATGCAACAGGACGGTTTGTTCCGACCGGCGAAGTATTCCGTCCGGAGAACAACACCATTGAAAATCTTATGCCTGCCTGTGCGCCATGCAATCTCTATAAGTCTTCGATGAATATTGAAGGGCTTCGTTGGGAACTAGAACGGCAGATCGAACGGGCGCGAAAAACCAGTGTGAATTTTCGTCTCGCTGAAAAGTTCGGGCTTCTAACCGTCAATGAAACGGCAGTTGTTTTCCACTTCGAGCGGTATTCTGCCGGTCGCCAAGCCCTGAGAGGCGGTAGCGAATGAAACTCGACCTTGCAGACGTAAATATCCGCGTCATTGATCAGCGCATCGGTATGGGGGTCGGCGGATTTGATACGGTGATCCGGGCGTTACACGTGCCCACTGGTATTATCGTTGAAATGCCGCGCCTGACCCGAAGCCAGTATTACGACAAGCAAGCCGCGCTTGACGCACTGGAAATGGCACTCAGTCACGTTCCAGATGACGCAGGCCGCGCCGCACTGCGGGAAAGGGAGTGAGGATGTCAGCGCGAGACTACAAGCGAGTATTTATCGTCATCGCGGCACTCGTAGCCATATTCCTCGCCTACCAGCAGATTCCGCACATTCACATCGGAGAGCGTGCGCAAGGCAGCTACGAGGGCGGCATCGCATCTGACGAGGATGTTTCAAAATCGGTTCGAGAGGCGCAGGAAGCCGCAGATAAGGCAAGCCGTGCCGGCCCGGCAGAAAGCAGCAAGTAATGGCGTCATACACCTTTGCTGACACCGAACGATGGTTGGATGCCATAGCCGGTGTGATTGCCTGCTTTCCGGAAACAGAACAGAATCTCCTGCCACTTTATGAGCGCGTGGAACGAATGCAGCGCAGTCTGGCTGCGAACGATAATATTCGCGATCGTATTAAATCACGGCTGCGTCGAACGGCAGCGTGAATTTTTCCATCTGTTCTTTTCGCCATTCCAGAGAACCGCCCGTGCCATATCGTGGGCGGTCAACTGTATGCCCCATCAACATTCGGCGCAGTTCATCGTCCAGGCCCGCCTCTTTCATGCGATCCTCGAATGAGTGGCGAAGCGAATAGACGGTATAGCCGGCACCCTTCGGAAAAAGCTCGTTGTCCTTGAAATACTTATTCAGCGTCGCCGATAGCGTGTCTTCCTTGTTTTTGTAACGAGGGAAGCCATTCCGATGTTTCTTAAAAACCTCATGCGCTATGCCGACCAACGGCAGCTTGCGAACAGACGAAGCGGTTTTAATCTCACGCGGATCTGCAGCGTCTTTTCGAGGCGCAATCAGGATATGCGGAACCTTGTCGGCAAGAAATATGTGCTCGGCCGTAATATTACAAAGCTCGCTTGGCCTGCATCCTGTTTCAATCATCGCGAGGACGATTCCGCGAGCCTCTTCGTTTAAGCTGACGAGAGGGCCATAGGTCAGGAACTTCCCTTTGATGATATCCGTTGGGACAGGCGGCCGCGACTTTTCAACTTTCTCCGCAAAACTAAGATCGCGGAAAGGGTTTGGCCGATCCCTATCGCCCATGTGCTTGAAGTATTCGGCAAATAGCACGCGCATACCACCCATCATGCGATTACCCATGCTGGCGGATATCGGCTGCTTGCCTTTGGCTGGCTTCGTTATCATTTGTAGCCAAACCTTGTAGAATTTCTGCGCGTCCTCGCGGGTTATATCAGCGATTGCTTTATCCGAGACAATCTTCACAAAATGATCGATCGCCCGCTGCTTATGCGCACGCCAACGCTTTTTCTGAATTTCGCTCTTACCCGTCAATTCGTCGGGAGTGATCTCATCAAAATAGATTTTCAGGGCTTGCGTCACAGACACTGACGGGATGCTTGCCGCACCCACTGCGGCCGCATCTTCCTCCGGATTGCCAGTTACGAGGTTTAGTCGGGCCGCTAGCGCCTCATCTGTAAACGAGAGCAGCCGATCGGCTGGCACATATGAAATCCCGATGGCTTCTGCTCGCTTGATGGCGGCATCATAGAGGGCCCGAGCTTTATCGCCGTCAGCCCCAGCCTTTAGCATCGCCCACAACGCGTCATCGGCCGACTCATACTCATCGCGCTTTGTCATCGCCCGAGCGAGATCGGTGGTTTTTAGGCTTATGCGGACGGTAGGAGCGCGACTATCCTTGTCTGCAACAGACTTGGGAACGCGGCGAACATACTGATAAACGCCGTCGCGATCTTTCAAATATCGATGAGGGTCTGATTTAATGCGATATCCAGCCATGACGGGATTATAGCACCGAGTAGCACGCTTTGTATCGCATTTTGTTGCACACTATGTAGCACAAAACGGTACGTTAGAGATCAAACTAGCATCAAAATTCCCGCATAAGCGGTTGATATTGTTGCATAATTCACGCTGAATGGCTTGAAATTAATGGTACGGTCGGTTGGAGTTGAACCAACGACCTCAGGAGCCACAATCCTGCGCTCTAACCAACTGAGCTACGACCGCGTACCTTTGTGTCGGCTGCGTGACGCTCTGGCGTCGCCGACAGGGGGTCACATACGGAGAATCGATCCATATTGCAAGTGATTATAGCTCTATTTTTTGAGAAATTCCCAATTGCGGGATTCTATATCAAATCCGGCTGATAAAGGTCACGGGCTGGTAACCATTCCAGATGACCGGCTGTGCACAACCGGGTTATTGGCCTGGGCCTGTAAAATTACCTTTCCCGTATTAACTAATGAAATAGAAAATGCGGCCCTTATCCAATGGCAATGTGGACCCGCGCCCATAAGAGGCTTATTAACAGGGCGTTAACAAGCACTGCGGGCGGTCGAAAGAACAGGTAAGGACTGGTATGTCAGGATCATACCCCTTCATCGATATTGCCGCGCTGGATTCTATCCGCGAGGGCTTTGCAAAGGGCGATGCGCAGCTCGTGCTGACGCACGACCTGTCGGCAGTGCTCTGGGTCAATGGTCCCGGCGCAAAGCTTTTCGGCTTTGATCGCGTGGAAGACATGATCGGCGGAAGCCTTGACCTGCCCATTGCCACGCGCCGGCAGATTGCTTCGTCCAACAGCAATGCGGAGGGTGAGACCCGGACCATTTCCATTCGCCTCGGCGGTGGCCTGCGTTCCGACCTGACCCGTTTCAACGTTTCGCATATCGCACTTCCCGATGGCGTGTCCGGCCTGCTGCTGACGGCCAATGGCGAAAACACCAAGGCCGAAGCCATCATTTCCGGTCTGAGCGATGAAACCACCCATGTGGCCCTGATCGACGCAAACAGCCGCGTGATTGCAGCGAGCCCGCGTTTTGCCGCGCTTGAAATTTCTTCCGCCACGCTGGAAGACCTCGTCATCGAAGCCGCAGACGCGGCTGACCGCATCGTCAAGCGCCGCATCCGCGCTGGAAGACATTCCGTACCGGGAGCGATTGCGCGGCTGACCGATACGCGCCCCATGCATCTCCTCTGCATTATCGGCGATGCGCCGGACGTCGTGCAGGCAGCGCCCGTTGCGCTGCCCGGCGAGGCCGAGGAGATACTCGAAGAGATGCTCCCCGAGCCTGCCGAGAGCGCGAACGTCGATATGGTCGAACAAGCTTCAGCCGATCAGCCGAAGCCCCGGAATTTCGTGTTCGATCAGGATGCACCTCCCGCGCGCTTCATCTGGAAGGTTGGACCGGATGGCGCATTCACCGAAGTGTCTCCGGATCTTGCGGCGACGATCGGGCCGAATGCAGCCGATGTCGTCGGACGCCGCTTTGCCGATGTCGCCAATGTCTTCGGCTTCGATCCGGATGGCAGCATTGCCGCCCTGCTCGACAAGCGCGATACATGGTCGGGAAAACGCCTGATGTGGCCGGTGGAAGGCACGGATCTGCGTGTGCCGGTGGAGCTTGCCGCCCTGCCCGTCTATTCCCGTGATCGGGAGTTCACCGGCTTTCGCGGCTTCGGCGTGGTCCGTCCGGCAGATGCGGAAAAGGACCCTGAAAAAATCGGTCTGGTGCTTGCAGGCGGAATTCCGCAAACGCGCAAGCCCGTCAGCGAGACCGTGGAAACGGTGACGCCTGTAGAAGACGACGACATTCTGGCGTTGAGCGAAGAAGTCGCCAACGACGACAGGCCTGTCGCCACGTTGCCCAAGCCGCCGCTCGATATTGCGCCGACGCCCGGCCGTCGCGAATCCGACAAAGTCATCAGCCTGCTGAACGCCTGCGCTCAGGAAAAAGTGGCGGCGGATCAGGCGCGCATCCTGAAGGAACGGGAGCGTGAAGAGCGCCCCGAAGGCGGTCTCACCAAAACTGAACGCAACGCTTTCCGCGAAATCGCCGACCGACTGCGCAAGCAGGGTCTCGCCAGTTCGCGGTCGACCAGCGAGGCGGGCGCGCTGTCGGAAGAGGCTGTTGCGGGCAGCCCGCAGCCGGTCGCCGTTGAAGAAGCGGCACTGCACATCCCCAGCCCGGCGCACGGCGATGAAACTGCCCTGCTGGCCAATCTGCCTGTGCCGGTCATCATCCATTCGGGCGATACGATCCACTACGTCAATCAGGCCCTGCTCGATTTGACCGGTTATGAATCGCTCGACGATATTCGCGGCGCGGGTGGCGTTGATGTGCTGTTCAACAGCGAAAGCGACGATGGCGAAACGCGGCAGGGCATGGTGCTGCGCCGCGCCGATGGCAGTGAAGAGCCTGTCGATGCGCACCTCAATGCCATTGCCTGGCGCGACGGCCGCGCACTCATGCTGAGCCTGATGCCGGTAGCAGCCCCCGCAGCACCCGCGCCGGTCGAAACCGCTGCCGCTCCGGTTGAAACGCCGGTGGCGATGGACAAGGATGAAGAAAAGCAAGCGCTGGCCGATCATGTCGAGGAACTGAAGACCATTCTCGACACGGCAACCGACGGCGTTGTCCTCATCGACCCGGAAGGCCGCATCCGCTCCATGAACCATTCGGCCTCGGCCCTGTTCGGCTATGACCGCGAGGAGACGGAAGGCAAGTTCTTCTCGATGCTGTTCGCCATTGAAAGCCAGCGCGCTGCGATGGACTATCTGCACGGTCTTTCCGGCAACGGAGTTCTGAGCGTCCTCAATGACGGACGCGAGGTGATTGGCCGCGAAGCCAAGGGCGGGTTTATTCCGCTGTTCATGACCATCGGCAAGCTGCCGCATACGCGTGGGTTCTGTGCCGTGCTGCGTGACATCACGCAATGGAAGCGCACCGAGGAAGAACTGACCAATGCACGCAAGGAGGCGGAGCGCGCCTCAAGCCAGAAGACGGAGTTTCTGGCACGCATCAGCCACGAAATCCGCACGCCGCTTAACGCGATCATCGGCTTTTCCGAACTGATGGCCGACGAGAAGTTCGGCCCTATCGGCAATGACCGCTATCGGGATTATCTGCGCGACATCAATCGTTCCGGCAACCATGTGCTGGCGCTGGTCAATGACCTGCTCGATATCTCGAAGATCGAAGCCGGCGCTCTCGACATGCAGTTTGAAGCGGTGTCGCTCAACGATGCCATCGCCGAAGCCATCGCGCTGATGCAGCCGCAGGCCAATCGCGAGCGCGTCATCATCCGCTCCAGCTTCCAGTCCAACCTGCCCGACATCGTTGCCGATACGCGTTCGATCAAGCAGGTCGCGCTGAACCTTCTGTCCAACGCGGTGCGCTTCACCGCGCCGGGCGGTCAGGTGATCGTGTCGACAAGCTACGAATTGAACGGCGATGTGGTGATGCGGGTGCGCGATACCGGCATCGGCATGACCAAATCCGAGGTGGAACAGGCACTGAAGCCTTTCCGGCAGGTCAACGCGCTGGAGCGGCGCAAGGCTGAAAGCGCCAAGGACTGGCGCAACGAAGGCACCGGCCTGGGCCTGCCGCTGACAAAAGCCATGGTGGAAGCAAATCGGGCGCAATTTGCCATCGATTCCACTCCGGGACATGGAACGGTGGTCGAGATCGCCTTCCCGCCGACCCGCGTTCTGGCGGACTGAGCCTCCTCAGCCCTTGCGCGGGCAAAAAAAAGCGCCGGACGAACCGGCGCTATCGGAATCTCAGAGACAAAAGGACACAAAAGCAATTCGCAACGGAGCACCGGAAACGGCAGCTCGATCATCACTCAGGTGTTGCCTTCCTTATCGCGTGAAGCCGGTTAACAAGGGCTTAAATTCCCCGTTTCGGGTTTACGCCTTGGTAGCCTCTGTAAAATCAGGGTTAATTTCCGCGCAGCAATTGATTAACCAACTGACATTTCCCGCCTGCTTCACCTGGCGAAACAAATCAGGGCGCGCTCTATCTCTTTGTTTTCGCCGCATTTATGCAGCATTCCATCTTTCCATTTGACTGAAAAATACTCTAGTTTACACCGTAACCTTGTTTCACTGATTGGATGGTTGATGCGCTGGCCCCGATTTACGCGCCTCATAATTGCGCTCGTCATTCTCTGCGCCGCGGCTGCAGCAACCTTGCTGGCTGTGGTGCCTTTCATCGTTTCCACCGATGCCATCCGTATCCGCGTTGCTCAGGAAATCAGTGCCTGGACTGGTTACAGCGTCGAACTCAAGCAGGCGCCCCGCCTGAAGGTTTTCCCTGTTTTGCGCGCCTCCCTGAACGGCGTGACGCTCAGCAAGCTCACCGATCAGGGCCAGAAGCCGCTCATGAGCGCGGATCGCATCGATGTCGAGCTTTCGCCGCTCGATGCCATCATGGGGCATATCTCGTTTTCCGAAACGCAGATCGTCCGCCCACATGTAAACCTCGACGGGCCGGTTTCGAATTTCTCGCAACTCCTTGACGCCATCGCCAATTCCAACGGGCGCCTTGGCACCGCTATCCGCGCGCAGCGCGCATTGCAGCAAAGCGGTTCCGGCGACAATGCGCTGGCCGCGCAGCAGGCCTCGCAGCCCTTTGGCCGCGTCGTGGTTCGCGACGGGACGATTGCCTTCAACCGGCCGGGCAGCGAGCCGGAAATCACCAGCGACGAGCAGATCACCAATGTCAGCGCAACATTGGAATGGCCGCGCACATCCAGCGCCGCGACGCTGAAGGGCAGCGCCAAATGGCGTGACGAGACTTCACAGTTCAGCCTGACCGCCGCGCAGGCACTGCCGCTGCTGGCAGGCGGCACATCGGATGTGACCGCGAGCCTCACCGCCAATCCGTTGAGCCTCACCTTTCAGGGCAAGGCAAATATTTCCAAGGATCGTTTTTTCGAAGGCGCGCTGACGGCAAAAACGCCCTCGCTCAGCGGCGCGGTGCGCTGGCTTAGCCTGCCGCCTATGGCGGGCAGTGCGGAGATCGGCGCGTTTTCGCTGGAATCCACCATCACCGCGACACCGAAACGGCTCAAATTTGCTGACGTGGAAATGACCGCCAACGACAGCCCGGCCAAGGGCGTGATCGAAATCGGTCTGGAGCAGGCACAACCGGCGGTGACCGGCACCCTGGCCTTCGACAAGCTGGACCTTCGCCGCCTGTTTTCGGCCTTCATTCCGCTTCCCGACAGCGCCGCGCGTTCGCCGAGCGAGCGCGACAATGCCGACCGGGAGCTGGTCGACACAAGCTTCATCGACCGCGCGGAGGTCGACCTTCGTCTTTCGGCTCAGAACGCCACGGCGGGGCCGGTCAACATGACGGGCGTGGCCGCTGCCGTGCAGATACGTGGTGGCCGTGCCATCTTCGATATCGGCGACGCCAAGGCCTTCAACGGCATCATGCAGGCCAATGTCCAGATCGTGCGCGACCTGAAAAGCGCGAGCGGCGAATTGCGCTTCAACGCTTCGGATATCGACAGCTCGCAGTTCTTCACCGCAATGGGCTTCGAGAAGCCTTTCGTGAGCGGCAAGGGAAATGTTTCCCTGTTCATGAAAGGCCCGGCCAATCGCTGGTCCGGCCTTTTGACCAATGCGCAGGGCAATGTTTCCATCCAGCTCAACAATGGCCAGATGCAGGGCTTTGCCGTGCAGGATTTTCTCTCCAAGGCGCAAAGCCAGCGTTTTTTCGCGCTTGAACGCAAGGAGAATGTTGCACTTGCCTTCAATCGTCTGGATGTGAAGGCCAATCTTTCCGACGGGGTGGCGACGCTGGAAAATGCGCGCCTCGACACATCCGACGGGACGCTGACACTGGCAGGCATCGTGCCTTTCGTGGATCGCAGCCTGGCGCTGAGCGGCGAGGTCGTCTTCCCCAACGGCCAGCCGCAACAACAGCAACAGGAAGGCGGCACCGACGGCCAGAACAGCCAGCCGCCTGCCGAAGCCCCGCCCGCAAAGCCGCCGCTCAATTTCTTTGTCGGCGGCTCGTGGGACAGGCCCTTCATCTCACCGTCCTCGCCGGGAATGGGGCAATAATCCGGTTCCTGCATGCGGGGCGCGCTTACGTCTTTCGGTGATGCGGGCCATCCGAAGGCCCGAATTGACCGAAGGACCCATGGCCCGCAAAGTCGGTTCCCTCACTAAAGCAGGGGATCGCGCTCGTGCCGATACATACCCAGCCGGGACGCTATCCCGAACTTGATGCGTTGCGCGGACTGGCAGCGACCGTCGTCCTGATGCGGCATTTCGTGAACATCTGGCCCTATGATGCCATGGGGCCATACTTTTTCATTCTGCTTCGATCCCCGCTGCGGTTCTTTTTTGCCGCTCATGAAGCAGTCCTGCTCTTCTTCCTGTTGAGCGGCTTCGTTCTCACGCTGCCTTTCATGAACCATGCGCCATCTTATCCAGCCTATCTTATCCGACGCACCTGCCGCATATATCTGCCCTATCTCGTTGCGCTTTCGCTCGCGCTTGTCGGCGCCCTGTTTCTGAACGGGCCGATCCCGCAGCTCAGCAACTGGTTCAACCTCACATGGACCACACCGGTGACGCCGCAAACGATCGCGCAGCATCTGCTGTTCATCGGCGCCTATCCCAATGGCGAAGTGAACACGGCTTTCTGGTCTCTGGTTTACGAGATGCGGATATCCATCATATTTCCGCTGCTCTTCGCCCTCACCATCGCATTACGGCCAACAACGGCCATTGTGGTTGCTTTCGGGCTTTCCATTCTCGCAAATGGCCTTCGATCCGATCCCTATACGGGCGGCTGGTGGATAACCGTGCATTTTGCCAGCTTCTTCCTGCTGGGCAGCCTGATGGCGCAGAACCTGCCTGCCATTCAAAGCTTCTACCGGCGGCTATCAAACCGGATGGCGATCGCGATCAATATCCTGGCTCTGATACTCGTCACCTATGGAGCCGGGCCGCCCATGCTCAAAAGCTGGCTCGGAGACCTGACGGACTGGGCGACGATCACAGGGCTGGTGTGGGTCATGTTGCTTGCGGTTTCCAGCGACACGTTGCGCCGCTTCCTGCTCCTGCCCCTGCCGCAATTTCTGGGCCGCATTTCCTACAGCCTCTATCTCGTCCATGCGACTGTGCTTTTTGCGCTCGTGCATGTGTTTTACGGGCATGTCGCGCTGATTGCGCTGCTGCCGGCCTATCTTGTCCTGAGCGTGGGCGTCGCTACGCTGATGCACCGCTATATCGAGTTGCCGACAATGGCTCGGGGCAAACTTCTCGCGGCGCGGTTTGCCTACTGACCGGAAACGGCCAGCAGGCAGCCACCATTACCCGAGGCGGAATGCCGCCTGCTCATCGCGGCGGCGCTGCACTTCGCGGCGCTTGTTGACGATGGATGCGACGATGACGCCGGTGGTGACCAGCGCGATCAGGATCGTACAGATCGCGTTGATTTCCGGTGTTACACCCCGCCGCATCTGGCTGTAGATTTTCATCGGCAAGGTGCTTGCGCTCGGGCCGGAGGCGAAGCTTGCAATCACCAGATCGTCGAGCGAAAGCGTGAAAGCCAGCATCCAGCCGGAAACCACGGCAGGAAGGATCACCGGTAACGTTACCTTCATGAAAGTCGTGACCGGCGGTGCGCCGAGGTCCATCGCCGCTTCCTCCAGCGAGCGGTCAAAGCTCACCAGGCGCGACTGCACGACGACTGCCACGAAACACATGGCAAAGGTGATATGGGCCAGAACAATCGTCCAGAAGCCGCGGTCGAAATTCATCGCCACGAACAACAGGAGCAGCGAAAGGCCGGTGATGACGTCCGGCATGACAAGCGGGGCATAGACCATGCCCGAAAACAGGATGCGTCCTCGAAAACGCGTATAGCGCGTCAGCGCCAGCGCGGCGAGCGTGCCGAGCACGGTTGCCACGGTCGCTGAAAGAAACGCGATGCGCAGCGTTATCCATGCTGCCGCCATCAGCGATTCATTATCCAGAAGCCCCCGATACCATTTGGTGGAAAAGCCGGCCCAGACAGTCACCAATTGCGATTCATTAAACGAAAAGATCACAAGGATAACGATCGGCAGATACAGGAATGCAAAGCCGAGCACGACTGACGCAATATTGAAACGTGACCAATTGCTATTCATGGTCTATTTCCCCTTTTCCTGCGCACGTGCCTGAACTTGCTGGAATATGACGATCGGAATGATCAGGATGACCAGAAGGACAACGGCCACCGCAGAGGCCACGGCCCAGTCACGGTTGGAGAAGAATTCGTTCCAGATCGTCTTGCCGATCATGAGCGTTTCCGAACCGCCCAGCACGTCCGGGATCACAAATTCGCCGATGGCAGGAATGAACACTAGGAAGCAGCCAGCCAGCACACCCGCAAGCGACAGCGGGAAGGTAGTTTTCCAGAAGGCGGAAAATGGTGTGCAGCCCAGATCCTGCGCCGCTTCGATCAGCGAATAGTCCATCTTTTCCAGCGACGAATAGATCGGGAGCACCATGAAAGGCAGATAGGAATAGACGATACCGATAAAGACCGCCGTATCCGTATTCAGAATAGTCAGCGGCGCATCGATAATATTCAGCCACATCAGAAACTGGTTGAGCAGTCCTTCCGGCTTCAAAATGCCGATCCACGCATAGACGCGGATCAGAAACGATGTCCAGAACGGCAGGATCACCATCATCAAAAGCGTCGGGCGGATCGTCGTCGGCGCACGCGCAATGCCGTAGGCCATCGGATAGGCCACCAGCAAAGTCAGGAAGGTTGAAATCGCCGCGATGCGGACACTCGACAGATAGGCCTTGTAATAGAGCGGATCGTCGAGCAGCCAGAGATAATTGTCGAAGGAGAGCTGTTTGATCTTCGCCCAGTTCGCGGCAAGCCCTTCAGCGATCCCAAAGGTTGGAACATAAGGCGGAATCGACATCGCGACCTGCGACAGCGAAATCTTGAAGACGATGAAGAACGGGACGAGGAAGAATACCAGCAGCCAGAGATAAGGCACCGCGATGACGAGACGGCTGGCAATGGAAGCAATCAGCTTCTGCATGGGGCAATCCTCACGCTGTGAGCACCAGACCGGCGTCGGTATCGAAGGAAACCCAGACGCGCTCGTCATAGGTCAGCGGATTTTCGGTCCTGCGCACGGCGTTGAGGCTTGCGGCCTTGATCGTGCGGCCATTGTCCAGCCGCACATGGAACACCGTCATGTCGCCGAAATAGGCGATATCCCAAAGCTCGCCTTCCACCGCGTTTATCGAAGCATCGTCCGGCTTTTCGCGCGTGATCCGCGTCTTTTCGGGACGCACCGCATACCAGACCTTCTGGCCCGGATCGAGTTCTTCGCGGGTTTCCGTCTGGATATGAAAGCCGAATTTTTCCGTGGCGATCTCAGCCTCGCCATTGGTGGCTTTCACCACCTCACCTTCAATGATGTTCACATTGCCGATGAAGTCGGCCACGAATTTGGAGCGCGGCGCTTCATAGACTTCCGCAGGCGTCGCCACCTGCTTGATGCGCCCCTTGTCCATGACCGCGATGCGGTCGGCCATGGTCATCGCCTCTTCCTGATCGTGGGTGACGACCATGAAGGTCATGCCGAGCTTGACCTGCAGATCCATCAGCTCGAACTGGGTCTGCTCGCGCAGCTTCTTGTCCAGCGCGCCAAGCGGTTCGTCCAGCAGCAGCACCTTCGGGCGCTTGGCGACAGAGCGGGCGAGCGCCACGCGCTGGCGCTGGCCGCCGGAAAGCTGATGCGGCTTGCGCTTGCCATATTGCTCAAGCTTCACGAGCTTCAGCATTTCGGCCACGCGCGCATCGATTTCCGATTTCGCCATGCCGTCCTGTTTCAGGCCGAAGGCGATATTCTTCTCGACCGTCATGTGGGGGAACAGCGCATAGGACTGGAACATCATGTTGACCGGGCGCTTGTAGGGCGGGATGCCGCGCATGTCCTGGCCGTCCAGCGTGATGCGGCCCGATGTCGGCTCCTCGAAGCCCGCCAGCATGCGCATCAGCGTGGTCTTGCCGCAGCCCGAAGCGCCAAGCAGCGCAAAGAACTCGCGATTGAAAACATTGAGCGACAGATCATCGACGGCGGTGAAGTCGCCGAAAATCTTCGTCACATTTTCAAAAGAAATGAAGGGCTTGGCCGCAGGGTCGTTCCAAGGCGCAAACTTGCGGCGAAAACTGCCAAAAGATTCCATTCCGTTCCCCTATAAGCCTGCCGGAACCTGCATGAATATGCTGTTACAAGATTGAAAGCGGCCCCCTGATAAACAGCGAGCCGCTCTTCACGATTTTACCGGGCCTGCCCTCGGCAGGTATTACTGGCCTGTGACGATCTTGGTCCAGGCGCGTGTCACCACGCGCTGGGTCTTGGTGTCGTAAGGCGTCGGCACGAAGAGTTTCTTCATGACATCCTCGGTCGGATAGATTTCCGGATCGTCAAGGATTTCCTTTTCGATGAACTCCTGCGAAGCCTTGTTGCCATTGGCATAGAACACATAGTTCGAAGCCTTGGCGGCCACTTCCGGGCGCATCATGTAGTTCATGAATTCAAGCGCTTCCGGCACATGCTTGGCGTCTGCCGGGATCGCCATCTGGTCGAACCACATCAGCGCGCCTTCCTTCGGGATCGAATAGCCGATCTCGACGCCCTGCTTTGCCTTTTCGGCACGGTCGCGGGCCTGGAAGATATCACCCGAATAGCCGACGGCCATGCAGATATCGCCATTGGCCAGCGCGTTGATATATTCGGACGAGTGGAACTTGCGAATGTTCGGGCGGATCTTCAGATAGAGATCCTGCGCCTTCTGCAAGTCGTCAGGCGACGGGGAATTCGGGTCGAGACCCAGATAGTTCAATGCCGGGCGCAGCATTTCGCTGGCGGAATCGAGCAGGTAGATGCCGCAATCCTTCAACTTGGCCGACTGTTCCGGATCGAAAAGAACGGCCCATGAATCGATGGTGTCGGTGCCGAGCGCTTCCTTGATCTTGGCCTTGTTGTAGCCGATGCCGGTCGTGCCCCACATGTAGTTCACGGAATATTCGTTGCCCGGATCGTAGGTTGCCGCGCGGGTCGAAATTTCGTCCCACATGTTCTTGAGGTTCGGCAGCTTGTCCTTGTCGAGCTTCAGGAACACGCCTGCCGGAATCTGGCGGCCAAGGAATTCGCCCGACGGCACCACGAGGTCATAGCCGCTACCGCCTGCCAGAAGCTTCGTTTCCAGAATTTCGTTGGAGTCGTAAACGTCGTAGACGACCTTGATCCCGGTTTCCTTGGTGAAGTCCTTGAGGATGGTGTCGTCGATATAATCCGACCAGTTATAGATATTGACCACCCGCTCCTGTGCGCTCGCGGAAAATGTGGCAGCTGCGACAAGGCCCGTCACGACGGTCGTTGCCAGAAGGAAGGATTTAATCCCCATCATTTGCTCCAATCTGCACAATAAATTCCGGTGCAGGTTCAAGGTGGATATACGGTTTCTTTATTGCACTTTTTTAGATTGCGCCGCGTTCGTCAACAGGGTCGTGACAGGACGAACATAAAAATTGCATCGCAGCCCCCCGCCCCAACCGTAGGGCAAGGAGATTTGGGCTGTGCGGAGTCGAAAATGGTGGGGCTTGAGAACCGGAGCGGAGCGTAATTTGGGGTAGGTGAGCACCGAAAGCGAAAAGCCACGCCATTTGCAGGCCAGCAAAGCCGAAATATCGCGCCCTACTGGAAGTCGAAGGCAGAAAGCCCCGCCACCATCTCGTCCAGCCCGAGCGGTCGGGTCAGCGGCGGCTCGGCGCGGGTGATGCAGCCCTGTCTTTCGCACAGACGACAGGCAGGGCCGATCTCCGTATTGCCGGCCTTTGAAAGCGATGCGCCGTAGACCGTGTCGGCGCCAGCTTCCAGCGCACAACCAAGCAGCAACGCAGTGCGGCGCGGACGCTCGCTGAACGCGCCCTGCGGCCCTTCCAGCGTGCGGGCAATTGTCAGAAAGGCCGAGCCGTCCGGCAGTTCCACCGGTTCGACCAGTACCTGGCCTGCCTGGGCGAAAGCCGCATAGACCGGCAGCTTGGGACATTGCCCGCCGAAGCGGGTCGGAAAACCTTCCGCACCCGCAACGCGCAGGCGGTTGCCCGCATGGTCGATCTCCATGACGAAGAAGGGCAACGCACTTGCCCCCTGCCGCTGCAAACTGGTCAGCCGGTTTGCCGCCTGCTGGAACGAGACCCCGAAGCGCGTGCGCAGCACGTCAACATCATAGCGCGCCCGCACGGCTGCATCGCGAAACTGGCGGTAGGGCATCATCAAGGCCTGCGCCGCATAACGCGCCAGCTCGAACCGCGCGATGCGCTTCGCCTCGCCCGATGACAGCTTCAAGCCTTCCGTTTCAGCGCCAATCACCACCTGCATGCGGACAAGTGCAGCCTCCATGGCGATTTCCTGCAACTGATCGAAGGGCGACAGGCGCTCGGAAATGAAAAGCCGCTGCGAATGCCGGTCATAACGCCTGCGCCAGTTCGGCATTGTGGCAACCGGCAGCGTGCGAACCGTAATGCCGTGCTCGCGGCGCAGCCAATCCTTCAGGGCGCTCGATAAATCGCCGTCCGGTTTAAGAAGGGTGTAGAAACTCTCTGCCTCCTCCTCGATGCGCGGATAATGATTGACCCGCCGCGCCATCACATCGCGCACTTCATCGAGCGGCAGACGTGTGGCGGAAAGTTCCGCCCCGCTCCCCTCATGCGACAGCAATTGCGAAAGGTCGGACAGGCGCTGCTGCTGCTCGCGATAGGCGCGGTAAAGCTTCATGATGCCGACGGCGGCATTGGGCGCCGCCTCGCCGATCTCCACCAGTTCCTGATCGCCCGGCAGTTCGCCGGTCAAAAGCGGATCAGAAAACACTTCCTTAAGGCCCGTGATCGTGGAGCCGCTTTCTGCCTGGAGACTGTCGAGGTCGAGCTTGTAGACGCTGGCAAGCTTTAAAAGAAGCTGCACCGTCAGCGGGCGCTGGTTGCGCTCGATCAGGTTCAGATAAGACGGCGAAATGCCGAGCGCCTCAGCCATCGCCGTCTGGGTCAAACCGCGTTCATTACGGATGCGCCTGATGCGCGGCCCGGCAAATATCTTGCGCTCGCTCAACTCGACCCTCCCGATCTTTACAATTCATTACAAGATAGACGTAATGATCGGTTTTGACAATATTTACAAATTTACATGGCTTGCCAGTCAAAACACCGACAGCATTACCTCAATTATGCGGCAATTTTGTTGGTTTTTCTGGCGGCAACCCAAACACAATTGTAAATCTGGTCACAGAAAGAGCGCAGGAAAATTGCTCTTCCCGAACCAATTCAAAGTGTGAGGAGACACCGAAATGACAGATTTTTACAGCCTTATTCCTTCGGCGCCCAAGGGTCGCTTCGACGGCATCCAGCGTGCGCATACGGCCGAGGACGTAAAAAGGCTGCGCGGTTCGGTGGAGATCAAGTATTCGCTGGCTGAAATGGGCGCCAACCGTCTCTGGAAGCTGATTCACGAGGAAGATTTCGTCAACGCGCTCGGCGCGCTTTCCGGCAATCAGGCCATGCAGATGGTTCGCGCCGGGCTGAAGGCAATCTACCTCTCCGGCTGGCAGGTTGCAGCGGACGCCAACACGGCTTCGGCCATGTATCCCGACCAGTCGCTCTATCCGGCAAATGCCGCCCCTGAACTGGCCAAGCGCATCAACAAGACCTTGCAGCGCGCCGACCAGATCGAAACCGCCGAAGGCAAGGGACTTTCGGTCGACACCTGGTTCGCGCCCATCGTTGCCGATGCGGAAGCAGGCTTCGGCGGTCCGCTGAATGCTTTTGAAATCATGAAGGCCTTCATCGAAGCAGGTGCGGCAGGCGTGCATTATGAAGACCAGCTCGCTTCGGAAAAGAAGTGCGGCCATCTTGGCGGCAAGGTCCTGATCCCGACGGCAGCGCATATCCGCAACCTCAACGCGGCGCGCCTTGCGGCAGACGTGATGGGAACGGCAACGCTTGTCATCGCCCGCACGGATGCGGAAGCCGCCAAGCTTTTGACCTCCGATATCGATGAGCGCGACCAGCCATTCGTCGACTACGATGCGGGCCGCACGGCGGAAGGCTTCTATCAGGTGAAGAACGGCATCGAGCCATGCATCGCCCGTGCGATTGCCTATGCGCCCTATTGCGATCTGATCTGGATGGAAACATCCAAGCCCGATCTCGAACAGGCCCGCCGTTTCGCGGAAGCCGTGCACAAGGCGCATCCGGGCAAGAAGCTCGCCTATAACTGTTCGCCGTCGTTCAACTGGAAGAAGAACCTCGACGACGCCACGATTGCCAAGTTCCAGCGCGAGCTGGGCGCGATGGGCTACAAGTTCCAGTTCATCACCCTGGCCGGTTTCCACCAGCTCAACTTCGGCATGTTCGAACTGGCACGCGGTTACAAGGACCGGCAGATGGCAGCCTATTCCGAACTGCAAGAAGCGGAATTTGCAGCCGAAGCCAACGGCTACACCGCGACCAAGCACCAGCGTGAAGTCGGCACCGGCTATTTCGATGCCGTGTCGCTTGCAATCACCGGCGGCCAGTCTTCGACCACCGCCATGAAGGAATCGACTGAAACAGCACAGTTCAGACCGGCTGCTGAATAACAGCCCGGCGACAAACAGGAGGAACAGTTCCATGAATTCGCCAGCACGCGTCAAGGAAAGAGCAGAAGAACAATCTTCAAGCATGACCACGGATCAGCAGACCGTTATCCGTATGCTCGCCAACGATCTGCATCGCCTCAACTACACCGTCATGAAGGCGGTCGAGGCAGGCGTTTCCGTGGAACTGGTCCGCTCGGCCCGTCATCATGGCGGCGACGGCAACTGGGGAGACTTGCTCATCCCCGTCATCGTCACCCACGAGAAATGATGGCGCTCTCGACCATCGCCGTCGCCGCCACGTTCCTTTATTTCGTGTGCCTTCGGCAGCACGGGAGCGGCGACGGCAACTGGGGCGATCTCTTGATCCCGGTCATCGTCACCAACCAGCAATCATGATGCTTTGACCATCGCCATCGCCGCCATGTTCCTTCACTTCGTGTGCCTTCGGCAGCACGGGAACGGCGACGGCAACTGGGGAGACTTCCTCATTCCCGTCATCGTCACCCACGAGAAATGATGGCGCTCTCAACCATCGCCGTCGCCGCCATGCTCACCCATCTGGGTTTTGGCAGCGACACAATGTCCAAACGCGCGGTTGTCCGTAAAATTCGATGAAACGGACTTGATATACCACTCGCTTTATGGTCGGATTTCCTCAACTGACCTCCCCGGCTGGTCCTGCCAGTCGGGGCTTTTTTTTGCCTCGGGCAATCGGGACGCAGTGGCGACCGCCAATGCCGCAATCTGAATCTTGACCAAAAATTCACCGAACCCCGACAAAGCGGCGTCCCATGCATTGACGCCGGTGCCTCATTGATGGTCCCTGCATCCCGGCCCGGTTTCTGTTTTCGGGTCGCCTGTAGATGGTTGGGGCGGATGCCGTTGCGCCTTGCCTCCAACCGCGGTTTGAACCGCCCCTTGCGGGGGCAAGGAATACGGAATTTTCATGTCTCTCCAATCTCTCATCGACAGCATCGCCACCAAGATCAACATCGATCCGCAGCTTGCCGAAAAGCTCGCCGGCTCGGTGTTTTCCGTGCTGCAGCACAGCGCACCTGAAATCGGCAACAAGATTTTCGCGCTCCTGCCGGATGCGCAGCAGCTCGCCAGCGCCCACGACGTGCTCGCCAACAGCGCCGGCGGCATCATGGGTGCGTTGTCGGGCCTGATGGATAATGTGGCGGGCGAAAAGATGAGCGCGCTTCTGAAAGCTGCGGCCACGCTTCGCTCCAGCGGCCTTTCCAGCGACCAGATCACCGAAGCAGGCGGACAGGTAATCAACTATGTGCGTGACCATGACCCGCAATTGATCGACCAGCTGGTGGCGAACGTGCCCGCGCTGAAGGGCCATTTCGGCCTCTGACACATGGATTTTCTTTTGTGTGCGCTTTCTGCGACGGCGCACACAAAAGCTTGGCCAACCCATTTGTCATTGCGGCCTGTCACGGCTATCATGCCGATATCGAAATCATTTTCTGGTGATGGATGTCTGCTGATACGACGGAAAAGAAGGTTACGCGCGCGCCGCGTCGCCGTACGCCTGCCTATGTCAAATCTCTTCGCGGTGTGAAGAACTGGAAGCAGGCAACCGAATGGCTCGCCTGGCGCGACATCGAAGACATCGAATGCATTACCCCCGATCAGGCGGGGGTTGCCCGCGGCAAGATGATGCCGTCGAAGAAATTCACCTCCAATACCTCGCTGGCATTGCCCTCCGCCGTCTTCATGACGACGATTTCCGGCGATTACCCGGAAGACGGCTACGGCTTCCACTATCCGGAAGATGACGGCGACCTCAAGCTGATGCCGGATCTTTCGACCCTTTCGGCTGTGCCGTGGGAGTCCGATCCGACGGCGCAGGTCATCTGCGATCTGGTCTATCAGGATGGGCGCGCGGTGGAATTCACCCCGCGCAACGTTCTGCGCAATGTGGTTGCCGCCTATAACAAGCGCGGATTGAAGCCCGTCGTGGCGCCGGAAATCGAGTTCTATCTGGTTCGCAAGAACCCCGATCCCGATTATCCGCTGACGCCGCCCGTCGGCCGTTCGGGCCGCGCCATTGGCGGTGGTCAGGGCTATTCGATCGCGGGCGTCAACGAATTCGACGAACTGATCGACGATATCTATCATTTCTCCGAAGGTCAGGGGCTGGAGATCGACACGCTGATCCACGAGGAAGGCGCAGGCCAGCTTGAAATCAACCTGCGCCATGGCGACCCGGTGGAACTGGCCGATCAGGTGTTCATGTTCAAGCGCACCATCCGCGAGGCGGCGCTGAAACACGATATGTATGCCACCTTCATGGCCAAGCCCATTCAGGGTCAGCCGGGATCGGCGATGCATATCCACCAGTCCATCGTGGACAAGAAGACCGGGCGCAACATCTTCACCAATGAGGATGGCAGCGAAAGCGAGGCTTTCCGCCATTTCATCGGCGGCATGCAGCGCCATGTGCCGAACGCGCTCGTCATGTTCGCGCCCTATGTGAATTCCTACCGCCGTCTGACGCCGGACGCTTCGGCACCGGTCAATGTCAAATGGGGCTATGACAACCGCACCACCGCTTTCCGCGTTCCGCGCTCCGACCCCAATGGACGGCGCGTGGAAAACCGCATCCCCTCCTCCGACGCCAACCCCTACCTTGCCCTTGCTGCGTCCCTCGCCTGCGGCCTGATCGGCCTTGTGAACAAGATCGAGGCGGAACAGCCTGCGACCACGAGCGTCAACACCAAGGAAATCGACCTGCCGCGCGGCCTTATCGACGCGGTGGAACTGTTCGAGGAAGACGCGGAACTGCGCAATCTGTTCGGCAGTTCCTTCATGACCACCTATGCCGCCATCAAGCGCGCCGAATTCGAAACCTTCATGGAAGTCATCAGCCCGTGGGAACGGGAGTTTCTGCTGCTCAATGTATAGTTAGGGCAGTAGGGCAGTAGGGCAGTAGGGCAGTAGGGCAGTAGGGCAGTAGGAAAAAACTAAACGGGGGATCATGACAGTCAATTCATATCGTGATCTCCTTGTTTGGCAGCAGGCCATGGAGATGGTCATCTCAATTTATAAAGTGACCGATGGCTGGCCCAAGGAAGAAATCTACGGTCTGACAAGTCAGGTTCGCCGCGCCGCCGTTTCTGTTCCTGCTAATATTGCTGAAGGGTTCGGGCGAGAAAATCGCGGTTCTTACCAGCAATTCCTGCGCATTGCCCAAGGCTCTCTCAAGGAAATGGAAACGCATCTCCTCATCGCCGAAAGGCTTGGTTTCATGCAGAACGAAACAATCAATTCAATGTTGGTGAAAAGCGAAAGTATTGGCAAACTTCTCAGGCTTCTGATCCGGAAGCTCACCGATCAATAAACATACTGCCTTATTGCCCTATTGCCTTACTGCCCTACCCATCCGGAGCCGCCCATGCCCTACCAGTCCCCAATCTCGCCCGGCTATTCCTGGTACGAGGCGACCGTTCCGGACCGCCCGCAATATCCGGAGATGGATGGGTCGCGGCAGGCGGATGTCGTTGTCATCGGCGGCGGGTATACGGGGCTTTCAGCGGCTTATCATCTCGCAAGGCAGGGCGTGGACGTCACGCTGATCGACGGCGCGCGGTTCGGGGATGGGGCGTCGGGCCGCAATGGCGGGCAGTTCGGCACCGGCCAGCGCACATGGGCCGAAGACCTCGAAGCCCAATATGGCTTTGAGCGCGCCAAGGCCCTCTTCGATGTGGCGGAGGAAGCCAAGGCCCATCTTCTCGCCTTTGCCGATCAGCACGGGGTCGACATGGAATATGTGCCCGGCCAGATTTCGGTCGTGCACAAGCCGCGCTATCTGAAATCGTATGAGCGTCACGTCGAGCTGATGGCAAGCCGGTTCAACTATCCGCATCTGCGTCTGCTCGACCGTCGGGAAACGGCGAGCCTGCTCGGGTCCGAACGGTATCATGGCGGCGTCTATGATGCGGGGACCGGCCACATTCATCCGCTGAAACTGCTTGTCGGAACCGCAAAAGCGGCGCAGGCGGCAGGCGCAAAACTGTTCGAAGACACCAGAGCCACCAAAATCAGCACGGCGAGCGGACGGGTCGAGGTCGAAACCGATCGCGGAACCATCGTCGCGAAAAACGCTTTCATCGCCGTCAATGCCTACGGTGGGGCCTATGGCGGGGTGCTGGAACCGGTCAGCACATCGCATGTCATGCCGATCCGCTCCTTTATTGGGGCGACAGTGCCGCTGGGCGATGACAGCCCGGTCATTCCGGGCGGTGAATCCATCGACGATTCCCGCTTCGTGGTGCGCTATTTCCGCCGCTCGAAGGACGGCAGGCTGCTTTTCGGCGGGCGCGAGGCCTATACCGCCGACAATCCGCGCGACATCAGCACCCATATTCGCCGCCAGATCGCCGAGATTTATCCGGCGCTGGATAATGTCGAGATCACTCATGCATGGGGCGGTTCGGTCGGCATAACCATGCCGCGCCAGCCCTTCGTGCGCGAGGTCATGCCGGGCGTCATTTCAGCAGGCGGCTATTCCGGCCATGGCGTCATGTTGGCCAACTACATGGGCAAGCTTTACGCGGAAACCCTTGCAGGCAATCGCGACAGGCTGAAACTGTTCGAAGAACTGCGCATCCTCGCCTTCCCCGGCGGCCGCACCTTCCGCTCGCCGCTCCTGTTCCTTGCCCTGTCATGGTATGCGTTGATGGACAGGATCTAGGCCGGACTGCTCTCGGGAAAAAGGCGGAGTGCAGTCGGCACCCCGCCATTCTTACCATCGTCCGGTGCTTCATGTTCTACGCTACGATTGCACCTGCCTTCGCGGCCAGACGCTGATAGGTTTCCTCAACCACGTCCCGCACAGGGAGAATGCCGCTCATGCACAACAGCGCATGGATGTGCTGGCGGGCACCTTCATAGCCCATCAGCGGCGCATAGGGCTGCATGATGATATTGGCTTCCTCGGGATATAATTCCTGATATTCGGCAAAATTGGTGAAACTCCTGTAGCTGTCGCCGCGCATCAGGTAAGTCTCCACGGCAGCCCCTTCCGCCAGCACGGCATCATGGCTGTCGAGAACGATGTTGTAATAGTCGATCGGCTTGTCCATCGACACGCGGGCGATGCTCTGCCCGTTGACCAGATCCTTAACGCGGATCAGCACGTCATCGATGAGCAGCGCGTGGTTGGGCGAAAGATAAAGGTCGCGCTGCGGTGTTTTCCCGTCGATGGCATGGCGCCTGACGCGGATCGGCATCACGCTCTCGTCCCATTGCATGCCGCCCTTTCTGTGGCTCTGCCAGCCGACCCACTTGATCGGGCGCGCGTCGCCCCGGACCGTCGTCACAAGATCGCCGACAGACAATGCCTCCACCGCCATCGGGCCGCCGGGCGTTTCGATCAGCGTTCCTTTCAGGAGACAATTGGCGCCGGAGCCTCCTCCGCCGCCACCGCCATGTCCGCCATGCCACCATTTCGTGCCCAGCGCCTGTGACGGGCGGGAAGACACCGTTGCAGCAAACACCCCCAGCGCCGCAACCTTGGCGGCAGTGGCGGCTGTTAGGCCCAGAAAATGCCGTCGCGCACGACTGCGCGGCGAATGCCCGTTCTTGTCTGAAGACATGAATCCCTCCGCTCTTCTCGTTACGGCACCGGCCTGAAAATCAGCGTGGATTTCTGGCAAAGCACGATGCGCAGCTTCAAAATCCGAAGCGTCGTTCCGCGTTGCCCGGACCAGCGGCGCTTCGATGCTTTGCCCCAAGTTACGACTCCGATATTAGCCGATCCCGCCCCCGAAAAGATTCCTGCAATCAGGCCATAAGGCCTCTCGAATAGGTGTAGGTCCTACCGCTAAAGGTGTATTTTTCTGCCGTTGAGAGGCGTTGCCAGCGGTCATTCCTGCTGATCGAGGTTAAACGCTCCCCATGAAAGTGTGATTTGTAACATGCTCAAAAATAGTATACCCCACTATTCTAATAAGGGAGCGTTTCCATGAGCACGCATCACCATGCCGACCATTCCGGGCGTCATCCAGTCTCCGGACACGACCATGTCTTTCTGGGAGAAAACCACCGGCGCAATGAAAAGCGGACATGGCTCGTTATCGCCATCACGGCGACGATGATGATCGTGGAGATCATCGCCGGAAACCTTTACGGCTCCATGGCGCTCACCGCCGACGGCTGGCATATGTCCACCCATGCGGCGGCGATGCTGATCGCGGCCCTCGCCTATGTTTATGCACGCAGACACGCGCATAATGCGCGGTTCACCTTCGGCACCGGCAAGCTCGGCGATCTGGCAGGCTTTGCCAGCGCCATCGTTCTGGCGCTGATCGCACTTCTGATCGGCTGGGAAAGCTTCTGGCGGTTCAGCGCACCGGTCAACATCGGCTTTCAGGAGGCCATTCTGGTCGCTGTCATCGGGTTGATCGTCAATCTCGTCTGCGCCTGGCTTCTGAGGGACGACCATTCGCACCACCATGGCCATCATCACCATGAACCGGGCCACGATCATCATCACGGTCATGACCAGAACCTGCGCGCCGCCTATATGCATGTGCTCGCCGACGCACTGACATCGGTGCTTGCCATCGCGGCGCTTCTGCTGGGCAGTCTTTATGGATGGCTTTGGCTTGACCCGGCGATCGGCATCGTCGGTGCGGTGGTGATCGCACGCTGGTCGTGGGGGCTGATCAAGGACACCGGCTCGACCCTGCTCGACTACCTGCCCGATGGAGAAGACCTGCCGGACGAGATCGCCGAAATCATCAGCCGCGAGGGCGGGGAGATCGCCGACCTGCATGTCTGGCAGCTCGGGCCGGGCCATCACGGCGCCATCGTTTCCATCATCGCGGAGGAGCCGCGAGCGCCGTCCTATTACCGGAACAAGCTTGCTGCAATCCATGATTTGTCGCATGTGACGGTGGAGGTTGAACCGCGCACCGCGTGAATGCCAGCAATATTGCCATGAAGGACCGAAGCGCCCATGACCCATACCATCCGCGAGAAGCAGAAGCTCATCAACCGCGTGCGCCGCATTCGTGGCCAGCTGGAGGGCGTGGAACGGATGCTCGAAGACGAGAAGGGCTGCGCGGAAGTCATGCAGGTGATTGCGGGCGTTCGCGGCGCGGTCAACGGGCTGATGGCGGAAGTGATCGAAGACCATATTCTCATGCATGTGGCCGATGGCGCCCTTCCGCAAAAGGAGCGTGATGAAGGCGCAGGCGAACTTGTCGACGTGGTTCGCGCCTATCTGAAATAAACCACATGTTGACATGCGCCCGAAGCAGGAATAGCTAGACAGCATGAACAAAGCACGCATCAGCACCCGGTCTTATTACGCCCCGCGCACATAGCGGCGGGTTTGCTTTGTCATAGTTCAACCGCCGCATTGCCAGCGGTTGAGTTTCAAGGACAGCGCCTCTGGCCATGCGGCCCTTAAGAGGTCAGTCCATGTCTCGCGACAGAAATCAGCATACGAAAATCGGCATTATCGGCTTTGGTGCATTCGGGCAGCTTATTGCCCGTCACCTGAACCCGTATTTCCGGCTCTATGTTTACGATCCTGCCGCAGAGCCGGAACAGACCGCACTTGTGCACGGTGTTGCCCTGGCCTCCGTGGAGCAGGTTGCGGCCTGCGATATCGTCATCCTTGCAACGCCGGTTGCAACGCTCGAAAGCGTGGTGGATAAGATCGCTCCGCATCTTTGCCCCGGCGCGCTCGTTCTGGACGTAGGCTCGGTCAAGGTCGGGCCTGCCGACATCATGCGGCGTGGCCTTCCCGCGCATGTCGATATCGTCGCCACGCATCCGCTGTTCGGTCCGCAAAGCGCGCGCCACGGCATTGCCGGACTGAAAATCGCCATCTGCCCCGTGCGCGGCACGCGCTTCCACCGCGTTGCGGCCTTCCTGAAAAAGAATCTTTCCCTCAATGTCTTCATAACGACACCGGAGGACCACGACCGCGAGGCGGCGATGGTTCAGGGCCTGACGCATCTGATCGCCCGGGTTCTGGTGCAGATGGAACCATTGCCAACCCGCATGACGACGAAGAGCTTCGATCTTCTGATGCAGGCGGTCGGCATGGTGCGCCACGATGCGCCGGAAGTATTTCAGGCGATCGAACACGCCAACCCCTATGCTCCGCAGGTGCGAAGGCACTTCTTCGCACTGGCCGATCAGATCAATGAGGAGCTGGCGCGCGCGCACCCGATGCCTGCCAGAGAGGAGGCTGCATAATCGCATCCCCCCGACAAATGCCGCTACAGGGGCATTTCGGAAGTCTGCTTGACCGTCTGGCTCGGCACGTCGGTCTTCAGGTTCTGAACGCCCTTGATCCGGCTCAGATATTCCGACTGGAAGCGGCGGTAATCCTCGATATCCGCCGCGACCACCCGGATCATCGCATCATAGTCGCCCAGCATGAAATAGCATTCGAGCACCTGCGGCAGCTTCAGGATTTCCTTGGCGAAGGTCTGCAGCGTCTCCTCGTCCTGCTGGTCCAGCCGGATGCGCGTGAAGAAAGTCAAACCCTTGCCGACCTTGGCCGGGTTCAACACGGCGACATAGCGGTCGATCACGCCCGCCTCTTCCAGAAGCTTCACCCGCCGCAAGCAGGGCGAAGGCGACAGGCCGACCTCGCGTGCCAGATCATTATTGGCAATGCGGCCATCGCGCTGCAGCACGCGGAGAATCCGTTTATCGATCTCATCCAGCTTCATTGGCTTTGAATTCCATTTATGGCGATATCTGTGGCATTTCCTGCCAAACATTGGCGCAAACCGGCGTAATTCGCAACCAAATTGCCGAAGAGAACGGTTATAGTTGCGAAACCTCTCAAGAAAGCCCGCAAGAGACTGACCAAGGGGCGGCCGCGAACCAGCGGCCAGCCACAGTATCTTGCAGCCAGATGAGACGCCCGACGCTGCACAAGCGCCGCCAAACAACCAGACAGAGCGCACCGCTCCAGCAGGAATTCTATGGATATTTCACAGGCCTATGCGCCTCAAAAAAGCAGATCCGGGCGCGGCTCGGAATTCCGTCGCGGGGCCGCAGCCGGTCTGCCGGTTCTGCTTGGCATCATTCCCTATGCGCTGGTGCTGGGCGCGCAGGCGGCTCAAAAAGGCCTCAGCATCGTGGAAGTGCCGCTGATGACCGGACTGAACTTTGCAGGCGGGTCGGAATTTGCGGCCATCCAGCTCTGGACCTCACCGCCGCATGTCCTGCTGATCGTCGCCATCACCTTTCTGGTCAACAGCCGCCACCTGCTGATGGGCGCGGCGCTGGCCCCGTTCATCCGCCATCTGCCCAAGCGCAAGGCATTCGCCAGCCTGTTTCTGATGTGCGATGAAAGCTGGGCGCTCGGCCTTGCCGACGCCAAACGTCGCCAGTCGAAGGGCGTCAATCCGGCCTTGAGCCTCACCTTCTATGCCGGCGTGGCGATTCCTTTCTACCTTGCATGGGTTTTATTCACCACGCTGGGTGCGGCCTTTGGGCCGATGATGGGAGACCTGCGCCCCTATGGTTTCGACATGGCGTTTCCGGCGGTATTTCTGGTGCTGCTGGCGGGCATGTGGAAAGGCTTCGCGGCCGCGCGGCCCTGGCTGGTCAGCCTTGTCGTGGCCGCACTGACCTATCTCACCATTCCCGGCGCCTGGTATGTCGCCGCCGGGGCCTTGTCCGGTCTCGTTGCAGCCTATCTGCTGGCAGGTGAAGAATGATCGATCCGTTAGCTGTTCTGACCATCGTCCTGATGGCAAGCGTCACCTATCTCACGCGGATCGGCGGCTATGTGCTGCTGCGCAACCGTACGCTCAGCAAACGTGCGACGGCGGTGATGGAAGCAGCCCCCGGCTGCGTCCTGATCTCGGTCATCGCGCCCGATTTCGTGTCGGACAAGCCTGCCGACCTGATAGCGCTCGCGATCACCATCTTCGCTGCAACGCGCTTTTCCATGCTGCCGACCGTGCTGATCGGCATTAGCGCGGCGGGGCTTTGCCGCTATTTCATCGGATAGTGGCGCTCCAGTTCAGTGCAAGTGCTTCAGCTTGTCGGGATTGCGCACGACATAAATCCCGACGATCTTTCCTTCTTCGATATCCAGCGCCGTTGTCTGGATTTCTCCATCGGCTTCTTGCGTGATGAAGCCGGGCAACCCATTGATGAAAACCGTGCGCAACAGCGTGGACTGGTTGCCGCTGAAATAGGCGGCCAGTTTCTCGTGGGTCTTCATCACCTCGTCGAAGCCGAAAACAGGCTTCGGGAAAGCCGGGCGCTTGCCGCCGCCATCGGCATGAAGGTTCACATCTGCCGCCAGCATCGCACCAAGCGCTTTCATGTCGCCGCTGCGCGACGCCGTGAAAAAGGCCTGCGCCAGTTCGAGCCCGCGCTGCCTGTCGACCTGAAAACGCGGACGCTCCTCGCGCACATGCTTGCGAGCCCGCGCCGCAAGCTGGCGGCAGGCTGCGGCATCGCGCTGGATGGTCCGCGCTATCTCGTCGAAATCCAGCCCGAAGACGTCGTGCAGCAGGAAGGCCGCACGTTCCAGCGGCGAAAGACGCTCCAGCGCCAGCATCAGCGGCAGGGTGACATCGTCATCCGCCTCTTCTTCCACAACCGGGTCGGGAATCCACGGCCCGAAATAGGTTTCGCGCTGGTTGCGCCCGGATTTCAGGAAATCGAGGCATAGACGGGTGACAGTGCGGCGCAGGAAGGCTTCCGGCTCGCGCACCTCGCTGCGGTCGGCGTTCATCCATCGGATGAACGCCTCCTGCACCATATCCTCGGCATCGGCGACCGAACCCAGCATACGATAGGCAACGCGGATCAGTTTCGGGCGCAGCGGATCGAAGCTTTCGGCTGCATCGCCTTGTGAGGATATGTCGGTCATCAGACGGCTGCCTTTGCGACAGGCTGCTTGGTTTCGGGTTCGAACCAGAGATTGAAGCCGACCGCCATGCGGTTCCAGCCATTGATGATGTTGATCATCAGCGTAAGGTTCACCTGTTCTTCCTCGGAGAACTGTGCCTGCATGGCGCGGCGTGCTTCTTCCAGATCGTGGCCTTGTGACAGGCGGGTCAGCGCGTCGACCCAGCCCAGCGCCGCACGCTCGCGCTCAGAATAGCACGGTGCTTCGCGCCATGCCGACAACAAATAGATGCGCTGTTCGGTCTCGCCCAGCGAACGCGCCTCGACCGTATGCATGTTGATGCAATTGGCGCAGGCATTGATCTGCGACGAGCGGATTTTGACGAGTTCGATCAGGCTCGCTTCCAGACTGGAGGCGATGGTCATCGAAGCGGCCATCCAGGATTTCATCGTGGCGGGGGCAACGTTGAACGGGTTGAGCAGAGGGGTCATGGTATCGTTCCTTTTGGTTGAAGGGCTTTCGATAGACATGACGAGCGGGCAATGCCGAATGTGACATGAGACAGAAAAAAATTTGAGCGCCTGGCGTTCTGGCGCTTATGCGATGGAGCAAGTCTCCCCCGTAGAGCGACGAAGGAAAAGACGCACGAGCAGGCCCCACGATCGGCATTGCATGTTTTGACTGGACAATTGGACTGCTGCATCTGGATGTTTACGCGGGTCTCCTCCCCGTTGCGATGGTATCTCCCTTTCGCTGTTCTCTTCGCACCTGCCGCCACCTTCCCGGCTTTTCATTGCCCGGCACGCTGCTTCGCCCCCGCCTCTTTCTCCGTTTCCCAATCCGTCCCTCCTTTCCTGTTATCCTCGGCCCGATCTCCTCACCGTGTCTCCCCTTCCTGAAACAACAGTTGCGTTCCTCGTGATGCCGGGCGGCAAAGAACATTTTTTGCGCTCCGGTGCTCGCGTATCCTTAACCCCGCTCCCCTCCGTGCTCGAAAATCGCTCTGTTCGCCACGACCTGATGAATGTGCAACTGTAGTGCTAGCTTTTCACCCGCGTTGACAACATACCAACTGGTCGGTATTGTTTGGAGAACAAGGCGGAGATTGCATCGGAAAGCCCGGCTTGCATTTGAAGTGATGTTGAGGAGGAACCATCATGACGAAAACGCCTTCCAGCGGCGACAGTCCGCCACGTCCTATCATCACCGCATTTGAAAATTCTCCCGATCGCGGCCGAGGGATGGCGCGGGACATGCCCGTTCGATGGGCGCTTGAAGAGACCGGGCGGGACTATGATATGCGCCTCGTCTCGTTTGAGGCGATGAAAGCCCGCCCCCACCTCGATCTTCAACCCTTCGGGCAGATACCGACCTATCAAGAGGGCGATCTGGCGCTGTTTGAATCCGGCGCGATCGTGCTTCATATCGCGGAGCAGAACCCCGGTCTTCTGCCGGATGACGCCAATGGCCGCGCACGCGCCATCACATGGATGTTCGCTGCGCATAACACCATCGAACCGGTAATCGTCGAACGGGAAATGGCCGGTTTTGTCGAACGGCAGGAAAGCTGGTACGAGCAGCGCATGCCGATCGTGGAAGCGCGTATCCGCAAAAGACTGGACGCACTTTCCGCCTGTCTGGGCGATAATGACTGGCTTGAGGGCGCATTCAGTGCCGGTGATCTTTTGATGGTGTCCGTACTGCGGCGGCTGAAGAGTTCAGGCAAATTGAACGACTATCCGAACCTTGCCGCCTATGTCGCGCGCGGGGAGGCACGCGCGGCTTTCAAGCGCGCATATGACGCCCAGCACGCGGTTTTCCTCGCCGCATCGAAAGATTGAGCCTTTCTGCTGCCATCTATCCGCAGTCGAGTTCGCTCAATATCCATTCCCTGAATGCGCGGATTTTTGGCGTGGTGCGGCGGGATTTGGGATAGACCAGCCAATAGGCGCGACCATCGTCGCCGAGAATGTCGAAGGGCTGGATAAGCTGGCCGGTGGCGATTTCCATCTGGTGGAAAGCGGGCGTCAGGATGCCGACGCCCTGCCCTGCGGCAGCCGCCCGCCCTTCAATGTGCTGCGCTCCAAGCCGGTTCTGCGTATTGCCCGGTAATTGCGGGTTTTCGATCCCCGCCGCCTCGAACCAGATTTTCCACCAGGGGTCGCTCGCGTCGATGATCTTGAGCCGTAGCAGGTCGGCAGGTTCCTTCACCCCGCCGATGGTTGCGGCCAGAGCCGGGCTCAGCATCGGCGTGAAACTCGCCTTGATGAGCTGATGCGCTTCCAGTCCCGGCCATTTGCCGAAGCCGCTTCGGATCGCGATATCGACATTGGTCGTCGCGAAGTCGATCAAGCTGTCGGACGTGTCGAGCCTGACCGCAAGCGATGGATGCCGCATCTGGAACGAGCCGAGCCGATGCGCCAGCCAGTTGGCGGCAAAGGTGGCCAGAACGCTGATCGACAGGGTGCCCTCCGCATCCTCCCGCAGGCTGGCAAAGGCATTGCGCATCGTCTCGAAGGCTTCCGTGATGGAAGGCGCCAGACATTTGCCAAGTTCCGTCAGTTCCACCTGTCGCGGCATACGCAGAAACAGGGGCGCGCCGACGCGCTCCTCCAATATCTTGATCTGATAGCTGACCGCAGCCTGCGTCATGCCCAGCTCCGCCGCAGCGCGGGTGAAACTTGCATGGCGGGCGGCGGATTCAAAAACGCGAATGGCCGATAAAGGGGGAAGCGCTGTCGTCATGATGCATAAGTTTTCCTTATGCACACTACTCGATGTTCGATTGGAAAACAAAGGTTTTCCGGCGCATAGCTATAGGCAGAATTTAACAGGCGGCTGCCTCCCACAGCCGCTTCATCCGATAGGTGAGATCATGAAAAACCTCGATTCTGCCTGCACGACCGCCACGGCCTCCGCGATCAGCCACGCAACGGAAAGCGGCTGGAGCGCGCTGTTTTCACGCCTGTTTTCGTTCAGGCGCACCCGTATCACCATCAACGAATATTCGCCGGAATATCTCTTGCGGGATATCGGCATCGGTGATGGGCGCACGCAATATTATTCGCGAGACGGGCATAAGCTGCCCGAATGGCGGTGACCCCTGTCACGCGCTGATGACGGCAAAGCCGCGCGCCTTGAGGCCGCGACGGTCCTCGTGGAGATTGCTGACGAGGCGGCTGCGGCTTCCGTCCAGATGCGCGCCCATCAGCGCCGTCGCCTTTTCGGCATTTCCTTCGCGCACCGCGTCGAGAATGGCGCGGTGTTCGGCCCATGCGCGGGCGAGCGCCGCCTCGTCGCGCACCTCCAGCCAGCGCGCCCGTGAGAGGCGCTGCATGGCATCGCGCACGCCACGGCTGAGAAACTCGTTGCCGGAAAGCCGCGCCAGCTCGATATGAAAATCCATGCCGATCCGGTGCCATTCCTCGCGCGAGGTGTCGGCGTCGCAACTGTCCAGCATGGCCGCAATAGGCTCCACGCCGCTGCGATCTTCCAGCGCGCAGGTCAGCTTTAACGCGGCGATTTCCAGCGCCTCGCGATAGACGCCGATCTGTTCGATCTCGCCGAGATTGATTGGCGAAACCGTCCAGCCGCGCCCTTCGCGGCAGATCAGCCCCTCCGCTTCCAGCCGCAGAAGTGCCGCCCGGATCGGTGTGCGCGAGGCGGCAAACTGCGCCTCGATCCAGCGTTCGGTCAAACGCTCGCCCGGCCCCAGTTCCAGGCCGAGGATCATGTCGCGAAGCTGCGTTTCAACCTGCCTCATCTGTGACATCGGCAACCATTCTCCGTTTTAAGGCAGCGCCCCGATTGACAAGTCGTTTCGACAGGCGCATTCATGCATACCGTTTTGGTATCCCAAAATGGAATACATTGCAATCGCGAGATATGACATGAGCACCGCCCAAGCCGCTGCCGACGATGAGACCGCAGCCTGCCAGGAAAATGTGACCGCCGAAGACAACCCGGAACGCTACTGGAAGCAGAACCTGCTGATCTGCCTCCTCGGTTCCTTCACTACGCTCATAGCCATGTCGCTCCTCCTGCCCTTCCTGCCGCTCTATGTGGAACAGCTGGGTGTCGCGGATCATGCGGCGATCGTGCAATGGTCGGGCATCGCCTATGGCGCGACCTTTCTGGCCGCAGCCTTCGTCGCGCCGCTGTGGGGCAAGCTCGGCGACCGTTACGGACGCAAGCTGATGCTGATCCGCGCCAGCCTCGGCATGGCCATCGCCATGTCGCTGATCGGCATGGTGACGAGCGTGTGGCAACTGGTGGCGCTGCGCCTGTTCGTCGGCATTGCGGGCGGCTATTCGTCCGGCTCCATGATCCTCGTCGCCACGCAGACGCCAAGGGAAAAAACCGGCTGGGCGCTGGGCGCGCTTTCTGCGGGCATCATGGCGGGCAATCTGGCAGGCCCGCTGCTCGGCGGCGCATTGCCGCCGCTGATCGGCATCCGCGCAACCTTCTGGCTGGCGGGCGGCGTGATCTTTCTCACCTTTCTGGCCACGACATTTCTGATCCGCGAAGAGCGCAAGCCGCCCAAGCCGACGAAAGAGCAGAAGGCGGAATCCATCTGGGCAGCCGTTCCCGACAGGAAACCGGTTATCGCCATGCTGGTGACGGGCATGCTGCTGCTTTTCGCCAATATGTCGATAGAGCCGATCATCACCGTCTATGTGATGCAGTTGATGGACGACCAGACGAAAGTGACGCTAATTTCCGGCGTGGTGATGGCGGCTGCCGCACTCGGCAGCATCCTGTCGTCATCGCGGCTCGGTCGCCTTGCCGACCGCATCGGCCATACGCGCGTCATCATCGGCGCGCTGTCGATTTCCGCACTCCTGTTGATCCCGCAGGCCTTCGTGACCGAAGCCTGGCAGCTGATCGGCCTGCGCTTTCTGATGGGGCTGGCACTGGGCGGCCTCCTGCCCTGCATCAGCAGCGTCATAAGGCACAATGTCCCCGACCGTGTGGCGGGCGGCATTCTCGGGCTTTCCGTCTCGGCGCAATATGTCGGCCAGGTTGCCGGGCCGGTCGCGGGCGGCTTTGTCGGCGGTCACTTCGGCATGCGCTCCGTGTTTCTCGGCACATGCCTGATCATGATGCTCGGCGCATTTTATAACTGGACCGTGCTGCGCAGGAACCCGTAATTCTGTCATGGACCGAATCCCCCAACCATGGCGGAACCAGCATGACAGCACATATCTTCACGCCCTTTGAAACGCTCGCCGAAAGGCTGCTGCCTCATGCGCTCGAACATGGCGAGGACGGGTCGCACGACCTGTCCCACCTTGCCCGCGTCTGGAAGAATGCAGCCGCCATTCAGCGTCATGAAGGCGGCGATGCGGAAGTGCTTTGCGCCGCCGCCCTGCTGCATGATTGCGTGAGCGTGGAAAAGAATTCGCCCGACCGAAACCGCGCTTCGCGTCTGGCGGCAGAAAAGGCGACGGGGCTGCTGCGCGATCTCGGCTGGAATGAAGCGAGCATCGGCCTTGCCGCCCACGCCATCGAGGCGCACAGTTTTTCGGCGAATATCGAGCCAGTCACGGTGGAAGCGAAAATATTGCAGGATGCCGACCGGCTCGATGCCATCGGCGTCATTGGTGCAGCGCGGTGCTTCTACATTGCGGGCCGCATGGGCAGTGCGCTTTACGACTGGCGCGACCCGCACGCCGAAAACCGCCCGCTGGACGACAAGCGTTTCGCGCTCGACCATTTCCGCACGAAACTGTTCGGCCTTGCCTCCGGTTTCAAGACGGAAACCGGAAAGCTCATGGCAGCCGAACGGCACAGGCGGCTGGAAGCCATCTTCGATGACTTCCTCGCCGAAGCCAACGGCTAGATTGGTAGATTGTGGTTATGGTGAGCATGAGCACCGGAGGCGCAAAACAACGCCATTTGCAGGCCGCCAGAGCTGCAATCTCAGATTGAGTAACCGCCGTCGATATTGAGTGCCGTCCCCGTCACCATCGACGCGGCGTCCGAGGCCAGCCAGAGAGCGGCTTCCGCCACATCGTCGGGCGTCGAGAACCGGTCGAGCGGAATGGTCGCCTTGAGCGCTGCCCGCGCTTCCGGCGTATCCTCCTCCAGAAACAGCTTCAATGCCTCACCCTCGCTTTCGGCAGGGCAGATGCAGTTGACGCGGATGTTCTTTTCCGCCAGCTCCAGCGCCATGGCCTTGGTCGCGCTGATGATCCAGCCCTTGGAGGCGCTGTACCAGACCAGCCCCTTGCGCGGACGCAGCGCAGTTGCGGAAGCCGTGTTGATGATGACGCCGCTGCCCTGATGCTCCATGATCGGCACCACGATCTGGGTCGAATAATAAAGCGCCTTCATGTTGACCGCGGCGATCAGATCGAAATTGTCCTCCGTGACTTCCGTCAGCGGCATGTTTCGATGTGTGAAACCGGCATTGTTGATCATGATGTCGATGGAGCCGAATGCTTCAAACGCCGCGCGCGCCACGCGCTCCATGTCGTCCTTGCGCGAAACATCGGCCTGCACGGCAAGGCCGTTCTTGCCGATCTCGGCGAGTTCATCCTCAACATGCTTCACGTTCACATCGGCGAGAACGACCTTGGCACCCTCGGCTGCAAATCGGCGCGCCATGCCTGAACCGAAGCCCGAACCGGCGCCGGTGATGATTGCGACCTTATCCTGCAGCCTCTTCATGTCATTCTCCTTTGGCATAACCAAGATACCGTCCAACTTGGCCAAATCACTTGAATCCAGATTGTTTGTTCCAATATGGCCTTAAGATGAACATGTCATGTGTGCACAAGCCGTTAATCCGTCAATTATCGCAGGATGCTTTCACTTTCGCGGGAATGCGGCATTGCGACTGTTGAATTTAAATCGATTAGATAATAGACAAGGGCAGCGTTAAAATCGCATGCTGCCCACAGGCAGACTGATTTGCGCAAGAAGAGAAGAGAGCGATAGATGACCAGCCAGACAATTCCGGTAGAGCCCTTCGACTGCATCGTGTTCGGCGGTTCCGGCGATCTTGCCGAACGCAAGCTCATCCCGGCGCTGTATCAGCGTCAGCGTGCAGGCCAGCTCACCGACCCGACGCGCATCATCGGCGCATCGCGCAGCGCCATGACGGATGACGAATACCGGCAGTTCGCACGCAATGCCATCCATGAGCATGTGAAGCCAGAGGAAGTCGACGAGAAGGAAGTCGACGGGTTTCTCGCCCGCCTCAGCTATGTGGCTGTCGATGCCAAGTCGGAAGAAGGCTGGGATGCACTCAAGACCCTGATCGGCAAGAAGCCGGAAAAGATCCGCGCTTTCTATCTCGCCGTCAGCCCGACGCTGTTCGGTGATATCGCCACTCGGCTGAAAGCGCATGGGCTAATCACCCGCGACACGCGCATCATCGTGGAAAAGCCGATCGGTCGCGATCTGGAATCCGCCATGGCGCTCAACGACACGCTCGGCAGCGTTTTCCGCGAAGACCAGATTTTCCGCATCGATCACTATCTCGGCAAGGAAACCGTGCAGAACCTGATGGCGCTGCGCTTTGCCAATGCGCTTTATGAGCCGTTGTGGAACTCCGCCCATATCGACCATGTGCAGATCACCGTCGCCGAAGCGGTCGGCCTGGAAGGACGCGCCGGTTATTACGACAAGGCGGGCGCGCTGCGCGACATGGTGCAGAACCACATTCTCCAGCTTCTCTGCCTTGTTGCGATGGAGCCGCCTTCATCGGTCGAAGCCGATGCGGTCCATGACGAAAAGGTCAAGGTTCTGCGCTCCTTGAAGCCGATTACCAATCTCAATGTCGAAGATGTGACGGTGCGCGGCCAATATCGCGCCGGTGCCTCGGCGGGCGGGCCGGTGCGCGGCTATCTGGAAGATCTGGAAAGCGACACCAGCAATACCGAAACCTTTGTGGCGCTGAAGGCCGAAATCGCCAACTGGCGCTGGGCTGGCGTACCCTTCTACCTGCGCACCGGCAAGCGGCTTGCCACGCGCGTTTCGGAAATCGTCGTTACCTTCAAGCCGATCCCGCATTCGATCTTTGGCGAAAGCGCCGGCAAGGTGATCGCCAACCAGCTCGTCATCCGGCTCCAGCCCGATGAGGGCGTGAAGCAGTGGCTGATGATCAAGGATCCGGGTCCGGGCGGCATGCGCCTGCGCCATGTGCCGCTGGACATGAGCTTTGCCGAATCCTTCAGCGAGCGCAATCCGGATGCCTATGAACGCCTCATCATGGATGTGGTTCGCGGCAACCAGACGCTGTTCATGCGGCGCGACGAAGTTGAAGCCGCATGGCGCTGGGTCGATCCGATCCTGCAGGGTTGGGAGTTGAACAGCCAGCCTGTGCAGGGCTACACGGCAGGAACATGGGGGCCGTCATCGTCCATCGCGCTCATCGAGCGTGACGGGCGCACATGGCACGAAAGCCTCTGATTTCTGTCTTGGAAGGGAATGGAATGAGCATCGAACGGCACGATTTCACCAGCGGAACAGAACTGGCGCAGGCGCTCTCCGAAGCCATTGCGAACAAGCTGAATGCCGCCATCGCTGAACGGGGACAGGCGACGCTCGCCGTCTCCGGCGGCACCACGCCGCTCAGGCTGTTCGAAGTGCTCTCCCGCAAGATGATCGACTGGAACCTTGTTACGATCACACTTGTGGATGAGCGTTTCGTGCCCGTCGAAAGCGACCGCTCCAACGAAAAGCTGGTGCGTGAGCATCTTCTGCGCGACCATGCGGGCGTGGCAAGGTTCGTCGGCCTTTACAATCCGGCAGCGACCGCTGAAACGGCGGCGCTTGCCGCCGCCAGCCGCATCGATGCGCTGCGCCGTCCTTTCGACGTGGTGGTGCTTGGCATGGGCAATGACGGGCATACCGCCTCCTTCTTTCCGGGTGCGGACCGCCTCGATCAGGCGATCAACCCGAAAACCCGGGCGCTCGTGCTGCCCATCCATGCCGAGGGTGCTGGTGAGAAACGCCTGACCCTGACCCTTCCCATCATCGCCGAAGCCGAAATGCTGGTTCTGCATATCGAAGGCGCCGCCAAGCAGGCAACGCTGGAAAAGGCGCTTTCCGGCGATGACGAGAATGAAATGCCCGTGCGGGCTGTCTTCCATCATGCCCGCACACCGATCCAGCTTTACTGGAGCAGCTAGAGCGCATCCCGAAAAGTGGGAACCGGTTTTCGGAAAAGATGCGCGATAAAACAAACAGATCGAGCATTTCCAGCGATTCATCAAAAACAGGAAATGCTCTGGTTATATCGGCAAAGGTGACACCCATGCCCACCGAGACGGCGCATAAACGCATTCAGGAAATCACCGCGCGCATTCGCGAACGGTCCAAGCCGACGCGCGAAGCCTATCTTGGCCGTGTGCGTGAGGCTGCATCCAACAAGCCGAAGCGGGCGGTGCTGGGCTGCGCCAACCTCGCGCATGGATTTGCCGCCTGCGGTCCGCACGATAAGGCGGCGCTGACCGGCGACGAGATTCCGAACCTCGGCATCATCACCGCCTATAACGACATGCTGTCGGCGCATCAGCCGTTCGAAACCTTTCCGCAGCTCATCAAGCAGGCTGCGCGTGAAGCAGGCGGCGTGGCGCAGGTTGCAGGCGGCGTGCCCGCCATGTGCGATGGTGTCACGCAAGGGTTCGCGGGCATGGAACTGTCGTTGTTCTCCCGCGAAGTGATTGCGATGGCGACCGCCGTCGGCCTGTCGCATGATATGTTCGATGCCGCCGTTTATCTCGGCGTCTGCGACAAGATCGTTCCCGGCCTCATCATCGGTGCGCTGGCCTTCGGCCACCTGCCCGCCGTGTTCGTGCCTGCCGGGCCGATGACCAGCGGCCTGCCGAACGACGAAAAGGCCAAGACCCGCCAGCTTTATGCCGAAGGCAAGGTCGGGCGCGCCGAATTGCTGGAATCGGAGTCGAAATCCTATCACGGCCCCGGCACCTGCACTTTCTACGGCACGGCCAATTCCAACCAGATGCTGATGGAAATCATGGGCCTGCATCTGCCGGGCGCATCCTTCATCAATCCGGGAACGCCGCTGCGCGACGCCTTGACCCGCGAAGCGGCAAAGCGTGCGCTGGCGATCACCGCGCTCGGCAATGAATACACGCCGGTCGGCGAAATGCTGGACGAGCGTTCCTTCGTCAATGGCGTCATCGGTCTCAATGCGACCGGCGGTTCCACCAACCATACCATCCACCTGATCGCCATGGCCGCCGCCGCCGGCATCAAGCTGACATGGCATGATATTTCCGAGATTTCGGACGTGGTCCCGCTGCTGGCGCGTGTCTATCCGAACGGTCTTGCCGATGTGAACCATTTCCATGCCGCTGGCGGCATGGGCTTTCTCATCCGCGAGCTTCTCGATGGCGGCATTCTGCATGAGGATGTGCGCACCGTCTTCGGCGAAGGTCTGCGGCCTTACGCCATCGAGCCGAAGCTTGGCGCTGACGGCAATGTCGTGCGCGAGCCGGTGCCGGAAAAAAGCGGCGACGACAAGGTTCTGGCGAAGATTCACGCGCCCTTCCAGCCTACCGGCGGCATCAAGGTCCTGACCGGCAATATCGGCAATGCGATCATCAAGGTTTCCGCCGTGAAGCCGGAACGTCAGGTTATCGAAGCGCCCGCCAGGGTATTCAACGATCAGGCGGAAATGCAGGCCGCGTTCAAGGCGGGCGAGCTGACCGGCGATTTCATCGCCGTGGTTCGCTATCAGGGCCCGAAAGCCAATGGCATGCCGGAACTGCACAAGCTGATGACAGTTCTGGGCATCTTGCAGGATCGCGGCCAGCGTGTCGCCCTTGTCACCGATGGCCGCCTGTCCGGCGCATCGGGCAAGGTTCCCTCTGCCATCCATGTCACGCCGGAAGCGCTTGATGGCGGCATCATCGGGAAAATCCGCGACGGCGATGTTATCCGCCTCGATGCCGTCAACGGTACGCTGGAAGCCTTGACCAATATCGCCCTGCTGAACGATCGCGGCGAGGATCGCCCCGATCTTTCCGGCAATGAACATGGCATGGGACGCGAATTGTTTCGTGCTTTCCGCCAGATCGCCGGTCGGGCTGACGAAGGCGCTTCGGTGTTCTGAAAAGGCCGGAAATGAAATTAAGGCAAAACAGTGATTTCAGCTGTTTTGCCTCTCAAACCATCAAAACCGGAATGAAACTGCACAAAAAGCGCAGTTCAATTGTGTCAAAAAACTGGCTTTTTCACGCCAGCAGTGCGGCAAGCCGAGGTGAGCGTGTTCGCCATGAGCATGGCGATGGTCATCGGACCGACGCCGCCCGGAACCGGGGTGATCGCTCCGGCGACCTTTTCGGCTTCCGCGAAATCGACATCGCCGACCAGTCGCGTCTTGCCTTCGCCCCTTTCAGGCGCCGGAATGCGATTGATGCCGACATCGATCACTGTTGCGCCCGGCTTGACCCAGTCGCCCTTGACCATCTGCGGGCGTCCGACCGCCGCCACCAGAATGTCCGCCGTGCGGGCAATCGCGGGCAGGTCTTTCGTGCGGCTATGCGCTACCGTAACCGTCGCATTGGCGGCGAGCAGGAGATTGAACATCGGCTTGCCGACAATGTTGGAACGCCCGATCACCACGGCATTGAGCCCCGAAAGATCGCGGCCATGCACGCGCTCGATCATGATCATCGCGCCCGCTGGCGTGCAGGGTACGAAAGCCGTTTCAACCTCGCCGGTGCCAAGCTTTCCGACATTGATGAAATGGAAACCGTCGACATCCTTGTCGGGGGAAATGGTCTGGATCACCCGGCCTGAATCAATGTGCCTGGGCAGCGGCAACTGCACCAGAATGCCATGGATGGCGGGGTCGTTGTTCAGGCTCTCGATCAGGTCGAGAAGCTCGCGCTCCGACGCCGTTTCCGGGAGGTCATGCTGAACGGAGTGAAAACCGCATTCCTTGGCCTTGCGGCTCTTGGAAGCGACATAGACCTGGCTTGCCGGGTCTTCGCCGACAATCACCACTGCAATACCGGGCACAATGCCGGTTGCAGCCACGAGCTTTTCGGTCTCGGTCTTCACCGTGGAAACCACATCCTCGGCGAGCTTCTTGCCATCAATCAATTGGGCCATAGCGAGCGCTCCGTTCATTCGGGATTGTCTGGGAAATACACGACATATTTTCCGCACACATGCCCATAAGCGTCATGACGCCCGATGACAATTGGCGAATGCGCGACAATGCAGGATTTTATGGCAGGATTTTATGAAATTTCAGAACGCCGGGTCATGTCAGAGCCGCGAAGCACGGGACGAACGCACCTCGTCGATGGCACGACCGAGGGCGGTGTTTTCCCTCGGTCGGCTGACGCCTTCATTCTCGGCTTCCCACCGCGCATTGGCCTCGCGGATTACGGCGGCAAGACGCGTCTCGCCGTAGGTTTCAAGAACCTCTTCCGGTTCAGCTTCCATCTTTGACGGCGACCGAGGCTTGCGACCGGCCAGCGCCATGGAAAGAAGGCCAAGCAGGAAACCGCCCCCAAAGCCAAGGGCGATGATCCACTGCGGCGGGAGATCGCGCGGGTTCGGTTCAGCAATGGCCGGCGCTACAATCCGCACCGTCGCCGCGGAACCAGCGGAGGCCGGTTCACCGCGCGCCGCACGCATCTGCAAATCTTCAAACAGCGCCTGCTTCGCCGCTGCATCGCGCTCCAGCATTTGCAGGCGGGCTTTGTCTTCGTCCGTGGCGGGCGTCGAGCCGAAACCGGCAATGGCGGCGGCTGCTTTTTGTTCACGTTCGACCGCATTCTTAAGATCGGCCTGCAAGACGCTGCGCTGGCTTGAAATCTCCGTCGCGATCTGGGCCTCGATCTGCTTCGCTTCGCCCCCCTGCCCCGCTGTGCGATAGCGCTCCACCAGCGCTCCGAGGGCTCCCGAACGCATGCTTTCCGGCACGCCCTTGCGGACGAGACTTTCGGCGCTGGCCCCATTCAGGCTGTTGGCCTCGGCTGCGATCCGCGCCGTCTCAGCCTTGCTGTCGGCGAACTCGCGCTGAAGCGCGGCCTTGTTGTTGTCATCGCCGAAATCCCGGCTCATACGAAAGGCATTTGCCGCCTGCCGTGCCGCTTCGGCATCCGCTTCCAACCGTTGCAGTCGCGCCGGAAGGTCGCCTTCAGGCCCGCCCGGCGAAGCGCCGCCCTGCAGATGATCGCGAAACGCCTGCGCAACGGCATTGGCGAGAAGTGCCGCCGTTTCCGGCTTGTCTGCCGTCGCTTCGACATTCACCGTCCCGCTGTCCAGCGCCTGCGTGAAATCGAGGCGCTGGCGCAGCAATTGCGCGCCCGGCAAGTGGGGCCATGCAACTGCGGGAGACCGCAGGTCTTCGGGCAGCAGTCGGGTCAGGCGAAAACGCAGTTCCTCCAGAACGGATGGGGCACCGAGGTCGGTGGCACGTTCGATACGCGCCATCTGCGCGGCCCGCTCAAGAACGGCATTGGAGGCAATTTCGCTGCGCCGCTCCGGCGGGAAGACCTGCATGGAAGCCGTAGCCGCATATTGTGGCGGCACCAGAAAGGCATAGGTAGTTCCGATAATTCCGCCCAGCAGCGTGAAACCGGCCAGAAGCCCCCAGCGCCGCCTGCGACGGGGCAATTTCACCGGCTGGCTTTCAGGCTTTGAAGCGGTTGTGGGAGTTTGCGGCACTGGTTGCGCCCTGGCCGCCGCACCATCGAGATTGGCCTGCAAGGCCTCACGCACGGCGTACATCCGGCCTTGCATATCGGCCTTCGGATCAATGGAGCCATCATGTTCGGCGTCCAACAGTTCCTGCTTGCGGCGAAGCAGTTCCTCCCGGCGTCTTTGATGTTCGCGCTCTTCAGTATCCTGAAATCCACGGAACGAGGAAGCAGGTTGCAGGAATTCCGGCGCATAGGCCAGAAGCGGACGGCCAGCCGCACGTTTCCCCTCTCTGTCCCTCTCCACCATCGTTCCGTCCCGATTGCACCCTGTTTATTGATCCAGATTAATATTCATCATGGCAAATAAACCGTTAAAATTGCAATTATATACGTTGATTCATGCAGATAAATCAGGAGGCCCGCATGAACGCCGAAACGGAATACGCCATCGATCCAGACCGGCTGCACGGCATCATTCGATTTATCCAGAATGCAGAACGACTGAAAAGCACATTACGTTCCGGCCATACCTCTCAAGGCCGACCGGAAAGCACCGCCGAACATAGCTGGCGACTTTGCCTGCTGGTATCGCTGTTCGACCGGGAACTGGGCGATTGCGACCGGCTGAAACTCATCAAGATGTGCATCGTCCACGATCTGGGCGAAGCGATTTCGGGCGATGTGCCCGCCATCCATCAATCCGCCGATGACGGGCGAGCCGAGCGCGAAAGAGCCGACCTCATGACGCTGTGCGAGCCGCTGCCGGACGATCTGCGCACGGAAATCATCGAGCTTTGGGCGGATTATAACGAAGGCGGCTCACCGGAGGCGATCTTCGCCAAGGGCTTCGACAAGCTTGAAACCATGATGCAGCACAATATCGGGCTCAATCCGCCCGATTTCGACTATGCTTTCAACCTGGGTTACGGCGTGAGGCAGACCGCCCGCCACCCGCTGCTGCGCCGGTTCCGCGAAATCGTGGACGGTGAAACCCGGCGCAATGCAGAGCGACAGTCGTAAAGCGGTTCCGGTTAAAACAGAGCCGCTCTAACTATTTGTTTCATAGCATTATCCAACGCATCGAAGCGGCATAAGAAATCAGTCCAGTGAACTGATTTCCCCGCATAGACGTTTCACACTTTTGCTGGAAATGCTCTAACTCAAGGTCGCGAAATGGCGCAGCGTGAAGGTGATCTGATAAACCAGCGCAACGGCAGCAAAAGCCGCATGATAGCGCCTGTCGCCCCAGTACACGGCAATCAGGCTGAACAGGATGAAGCAGGCGACCTGTATGGGATATTCGATGCCGTAGACCCGGTAGTGATCGGCGCCCTTCAACAGCGTGTCGATGAAATCGGCGACATAGACCAATGCCAGAATGCCGAAAAACCACTTGCGCCGGGAAATGAAGTAATCGCGGTAGCCGGTATATTCCTCCATGCTGTCGGGAAAGAGCAGCGTGCAGAGCAGGAAATGGAGACCGGCGTAGAAAATCACGAAGAGATACTTCTCGAAGGTCCAGAGCTGAATGGTGCGCAGGCCGAATTCGAACCACCAGAAATGGATGACCGAAAGCAGGATGAAACCCACCCAGGCCAGATGGACCGGATAAATCTTCTGCTTGCCCGGATGCTGGATGAACCGCGCCAGTCCTGTCAAAAGGCGGGAAACGCACAAGCCGAGGATCATGCCTATGATGATGCGGACATGGCCGAAAGCTTCGGCTGGCGGCACGCCCGTTGTCAAAGCCGGATCCATTCTTCCCCTCCGAAACTCCACTCAATTCAGGCTCATAGTGCGCGATATAGCCTGATCGATCAATGATTTAACCTTAGAAACACGTGGATAGGCCGCATATGCTTGCGCAGTCCGGCGAGGCGGCGCTATACCATGCTCCAAACGAACTCCAAGGGTGGAACGATCAATATGCATGACACGGTAATTCTGGTCGGTTGCGGCAATATGGGCTTCGCCATGCTCAAGGGCTGGCTCGATAGCGGTATCCTCAAGGCGAAGGACGTTTATGTCGTTGAGCCGACCGAAGCGCTTCGCGATCGCGCTGCCGGCGCTGGCGTCCATGCCTTTGCCGATGCAGACGCCCTGCCCGGTGATCTGAAGCCGCGCATGGTTCTCGTAGCCGTCAAGCCGCAGGTCATGGCAAAGGTTCTGCCCGCCTATAAGCGGTTTGCATCGGCTGCCACTTTCGTCAGCGTCGCAGCGGGCATTCCTGTCGCGCTTTTTGAAAGCGAGCTGGGACAGGACGCTGCCGTGCTCCGCTGCATGCCCAACACGCCAGCGGCCATCGGCAAGGGCATGCTCGTCACCTACAAGAACGCCAATGTGAGCGATGAGGACGAAGCTTTCATCGCGCGTCTGCTTGAGACCTCCGGCAAGGTTGCGCGTGTGGACGAAGAAGCGCTGATGGATGCCGTCACCGCCGTTTCGGGTTCCGGCCCGGCTTATGTGTTCCACTTCATCGAGGCGCTGACCGACGCTGGCGTGACCGCCGGTCTGCCGCGTGAAACGGCAGCGTTGCTTGCCATGCAGACCGTGATGGGCGCAGGCGCCCTCGCTGATGCCAGCACGGACACGCCGTCAAAACTGCGCGAACAGGTGACAAGCCCGAACGGCACCACCGCCGCCGCGCTTGAAGTGCTGATGGGCGGCGACCGTCTCAAGACGCTTGTGGCCGAAGCCGTGGAAGCGGCCCGCAAGCGTTCGGTGGAACTGGGGAAGGCTTAGACAAATAGTCTCGGCACCGCATCGATCAGCGCCTTTGTGACAGGCGCTTGCGGTGCCGTTATCAATTCCTGCGTCGGGCGGCATTCGACAATCTGCCCGCGCTCCATCACCGCGATACGATCCGCCATCCGGGCCGCGACCGCGAGATCATGCGTGATGAAAAGATAGGCCGTCCGCTCGGCTTTCTGTATTTCCCGCAACAAGGCGAGAATGGCGCCGCGCACGGTAACATCGAGCGCCGAAACCGCTTCGTCCAGCACGACCAGCGACGGAGCGGTTGCAAGCGCCCGCGCTATCGCTACACGCTGGCGCTGCCCGCCGGAAATCTCATGGACGCCGCGCCGCGCCAGCGCCGGATCAAGCCCAACCCTTTGCAGAAGGCTGGCAATGTCGCGCTTCAGCCCGTGAATGCGCAGCGGCTCGCGCAGGAGATCATAAACGCTCGCACGCGGGTTGAAGGCTGAAAGCGGGTCCTGAAACACCATCTGCATGCGCGCGCGCTGCCTGCGCAGTTCAGCTCCCTTGAGCGCCATCCAGTCGCGGCCTTCAAAGCGGATTGCGCCACTTTCAGGCGGGTGAAGCCGCAGAAGTGCACGCGCCAACGTGGACTTGCCGCTGCCCGATGGACCGACCAGCGCCAGCGTTTCACCCGGCTCGATCGTGAGGCTGATGCCGTCAAGCGCAACGGCGTCGCCATAGCGAACCACAAGCTGATCTGCCTGCAAAAGCGGTTCAGCCATGCGCCGCCTCCAGCACTGGCACGGCGGCAATCAGCGCCCGGGTGTAATCCGTCTGCGGGTTGGAGACGATATTTCGTGCCGGGCCGAACTCCACCAGCTTTCCCTGCCGGAAAACCGCGATGCGGTCGGCCAGTCCCGAGGCCAGCGCGATGTCATGGGTGATGAAGATCAGCGTCATCCCGTCTGTGCGCACCAGTTCGCGCAGGAGGGAGACGATCTCCTTCTGCACGATGGTGTCGAGCGCACTCGTCGGTTCGTCCGCGATCAGCAGGCGCGGGCTGGCGGCAATGGCGAGCGCAATCGCGATGCGCTGTTTCTGCCCGCCGGAAAACTGATGCGGATAGCGTGCGAAACTGGCGTCGGCTTGCGGAATATGGACACGCTGCAAAAGACCTGTCGCTCTTGCTTTCGCCGCCACCCTGTCGATTTTCGCATGGGCGCGAATGGTTTCCACAAGTTGTGCGCCGACGGTCATCAGCGGATCGAAGCTCGACGCGGGGTCCTGAAATACGAAGCCTATATCGCGGCCCGCTCGCGGCTTGCCATCCGCCCAATCCAGTTGACCGGAAATGTGCGCATTGCCCGGCAGGAGAGAGGCCAGGGCCAGCGCCAGCGTGCTTTTGCCCGAGCCGCTTTCGCCAATGATCGCCAGCGTTTCGCCCTGTCCTATATCCAGATCGATATTCTCCAGCGCGGGCTCGCTGCCGTAGGATACGGATAGCTTTTCAAGGCGGACAAGGGGGCTCACGACAGCGCCTCCCGGCGGGATATGGCGTTCGTCAGCCCTTCGCCTGCCAGATAGACGCCGACAACAGTCATTGCCAGCGCCAGACCCGGCAGGATGGACAGCCAGGGGGCCGAACGCAAGACCGTGCGCCCTTCGGCGATCATGCCGCCCCAGGTGACGCGGTTTGGATCGCCCAGACCCAGAAAGGACAAGGCGGCTTCGATCAATATGGCGGAAGCGACGATGACCGGCGCCAGCGCCAGCACCGGCGGCAGCGCATTGGGCAATATCTGGCGGAAGGCGATTTCCATCGGATGCATGCCGATGACGCGGGCCGAGACCACATAGTCGCTTTCGCGGATCGAAAGTACCTGCCCGCGTGTCAGACGTGCAGCCTGTGTCCAGCTTGAAAGGGCGATTGCAGCAATCAGCACCGGCAGCGACGGCCCGGCAATGCTGGTGAGCGCCAGCGCCAGCAGGAAGCCCGGAACTGTCTGGAAGGCTTCGGTGATGCGCATCAGCACTTCATCGATGATGCCGCCCGCAAAACCGGCCAGCGTTCCGACGATGCTGCCAAGGACAATTGAAGCAAGGGCGGCGGCCAGCCCGACGCCCAGCGATGTGCGCGCACCATAGAAAAGCTCCGCCAGAACATCGCGTCCAAGCCGGTCTGTTCCGAAAAGAAAATGGGAATTTTCAAGGGGTTGCAGCAGCGGCGTTGCGACAATGCTTAAAGGATCGCCGGGAAAGATGAGAGGTGCGGCAAGTGCCGCCAGAACCAGCAGCGCCAGCAGGATCATGCCTGTTATGCCCTCACCCGTTCTGAAATAACGTTTAGGCTGGTTCATGCCCTGCCATCTCCCCTCGCGATGCGCGGATCGAGCCAGAGATAGATCAGGTCGATGAGGAAATTGACCGCGATCACCATGATGGCGCTGACCAGAATGACGCCGAGCAGAAGCGGCGTGTCACGGCTCGCAACGGCCTCCTGCGCCAGCCGCCCCAACCCCGGCACGGCGAAAACGCTTTCGATCACCACGCTGCCGCCGAGCATCGATGCGGCCTGCAAGCCCAGCACGGTCACGAGCGGCAGCAAGGCGTTGCGCACCACATGGCGCAGGATGATGCGCGAACGCGAAATGCCCCTCGCCCGCAAGGCCCGCACGAAATCCATGCGCCATATGTCGGCCATGGCGGCCCGCATGACCCGCAGGTAAAGCGCCAGATAGATCACCGCCAGCGAGACAACCGGCAGCACCAGATGGACAGCAATGTCGCCTGCCCGCGCCAGCCCTTGCTTGCCGGAAGCGATTGTTTCAATGCCGCTCGACGGCAACCAGCGCAGCCTGATCGAAAACAGGATGACCAGCACGAGCGCCAGCCAGAAACCGGGGATCGCATAGAGAACGAGCGATGCGACTGACAGCAGCCGGTCGCGAAAGCTTCCGGGCCTCGCCCCGGCCACAATACCGAGGAGCGAACCTGCGGCAAAGGACAGAGCGGTCGCCGCCGCCATCAGAAGCAGCGTGTTGGGCAGGCGTTCCAGTATAACGTCAAGAATGGGCCGGTTGAAACTGACGGACCAGCCGAGATTACCCTGCGCAAGCGCTGCCAGATAGGCTCCAAGCCGGTGCCAGATGGATTGATCCAGCCCCCAGCGCGCCCGCATCTCGGCAATGGTTGCCGCATCCCCGCCGAATGTCACGGCATAGGCGTCGACGGCATCGCCGGGCGCGCTTTCCAGCATGAAAAAGCAGCCGACAATGACAATCAGCAGCACGATGATGCTGCCGACCAGTCGCTTGCGGAAAAGGGCCAGAATCTGTTTCACAATGGCAGGATACAATCAATCCAGGTGGTTCGTCACTGTTCGAGCCAGGTATCCGCCCAGTTGGAAACAGCCCAGCGCGGATTGTTGGAAACATTCTTCACGCGGTCGCTTGCAACCGTGATGAAACCCCATTCCGCGACATTGATGAGCGGCAAATCCGCCTGCACCATCTGCTGGAACTGGTGGTAAAGGGCGGTGCGCTTTTTCTCGTCGATCTCACGCGCGGCCTTGGCGATCAACGCATCCAGTTCCGCATTGGCATAGCCGCCCTGATTGGAGAACGGCACGCCTGCCGGAATGCCGCTTTCGACCAGAATTGTGGTCGATATGGCCGGATCGCCGCGATAGACCGTGGGCGCAATGGCGAGATCGAAATCATGATCGGTATAAACCGCCTTCTGATGCGCGGCGGAATCATTGTTGACGATGTGCGCATCGATACCGACAGCAGCAAGCGCCTGGCGCAGATAATCGCCGAACTGTTTCGTTTCGTTGAAATAGGGTGCGGGCAAAAGCCTCAGCGTGAAGCGCGTGCCATCCTTGCCCCGCCTGTAGCCCGCCTCGTCCAGAAGCGCGTTGGCCTTGGCGACATCGAACGGATAGGACGGCACGTCATCGGTATAAAACTGGCTGTCATAACGCGGCACAGGGCCGGTTGAAGGCTTGGCATAGCCCAGGAAAATCGTCTTCACGACGAAATCGCGGTCGATAGCGTGGGCGATCGCCTGCCTGACCTTCAGGTCGGCCAGTTCCTTGCGGCGATGGTTGATCTCCACCACCAGCTGATAGGTCAGCGCCTCATACCCCTTGGAAATGACGGTGAGGCCCGGAACCTTCGAGATACGGTCCAGATCGGCAAGCGGCACGGCGGAAAAGGCGGCCAGGTCGATTTCCTCGGCCTCCAGCGCACCCGCCGCTGCTGCCCTGTCCGGCAGCACACGATAGACGATCTCGTCCAGATAAGGCTCGCCTTCGCCCCAATAATCGTCGTTGCGGACCAGCCGGTAATATTCGCCGGTCTTATGCTCGGCATATTTGAACGGGCCGGTGCCAATGAGCTTTTCATTGGCCGGATTGGCCATGATGTCACTGCCGGCAAAGACGTGCTTCGGCAGCACTGCGGTCAAGGCCGGCAAGGCATTGCGGATAAGCTGGAAGGGTGTCGGTTCGGAGAAATGGAAGATAGCCGTCAGATCATCCGGCGTTTCGACCTTTTCCAGCGCCTTGAAGACGACACGGCCTAGGTTTTGCAGCGGTTTCCAGACTTCCATCGCCGAAAAGGCCACATCCGCCGATGTGAAGGGCTTGCCGTCATGCCATTTGACACCATCCCGCAGGCGGAATGTCGCCGTCAGCCCGTCGGCGGAACCTTCCCAGCCAGTGGCAAGACGCGGCGCGAGACCGTTCTCGCCCTCGAAGGAGGCTTCCGCCAGAGGCTCGACCACCTTGCTTGCGACGAAGAAGACGCCATTGGATGCCACGATGGCCGGATTGAGATTGCGCGGCTCTGAATCTGCGGCCACAACCAGCCGCCCGCCTTTCTGCGCCTGACCTGCCGCAGCCGACCGTTGCGGCCAGACGGCGACAGCAGCCAAGGCGGTTGAGCCCGCCAGAAAAGCCCTACGCGACAGAACCAGTTGCGCCATATCCCGTGCCCCGCAATCTTGCCTCAGTTGTTCGCATTTCTACATCAGTCACCCATAAATGACAGGATCAAAATCTGTTACGGTGACAATAAATGCCGAAAAAGACTTCGTTTTCCGGCATTTGTAACCGTAGAGTAAAACTAATATTTCAAAGATTGGCCAGCTTATTATTGCAGTAATTCAACCTATGCGTTTGAATTATTTTTCCGCCAAAAGCTGAATTAAAGAAAATCGCCTCTTGTCAAACAGGGCTTTCTCCGTAGATCATGGTTAATTATGTGTTGTCGTATTTCGTGAGCTTCAGTTTCTGATCGGCACACATAGACCAGTGAAGAGCATTGCATGGCTCTTGTTTGAAATGCATTTGTGCGCTGCCAGTTCATCCATCCAGCGGCAAATGCCCCCTGAAAAACTGAACCACATTGGAAGAGAGGAAACAGAAATGTCCAGTTTGCTGCCCCCGCTTCATGACGGTCACGCACCGATCTATCTGCATCATGCATTTCAGGATGCAGTCGATGCCTATGAGGATTGGGCCTTGGAAACCGCCGAGCCGTCCGTTCAGGTCAACGGCAAGGTGACACGGATCAGCGTCGTCTTCCGCCGCCTGTGGAACTGCACCGACATGGTGCCGCGCCACACGCTGGAAGCGCTGAAAGCTATCGTCCCGACCGGCATCATTCATGCTGAACACTGGAAGGAAACGCCCACATTCGCAGAAGCTGCCCGCATCATGCGTGTCGCTCTGGAAAGGCGCAAGGCACGACTGCTCCCGGTCGTGTGCTGATTTTCCCGAACGAATAGAAACGGGCGGATTTTCCGCCCGTTTTGCATGCCCAGGATCAGGAAAGCCGTTCTAGACAGCAGGATCGAGCTTGCGGAAGCGCACGCGGGCGCTGCGCTCGATGGCGGCGACGGTCAGTTCATCCAGCGTCCAGCGGTCACGCAGCATCTGGAGGAATTCAAGCTCTTCCTGCTCCACATGCAGATCAGCGGCCGCCACTTCGACGGCCAGCGCATAGGCCGTATCGTAGAGGCGTTCCGGCAAGGCGTCATGCGCGAGATCAAGGATTTTTTCCAGTCCGTCCTCATCCGCCAGAAGCGCATAGCAGTCGCTGGCGAGTTTCGGCAGGCGCTCCTTGTCGAAGCCCTGAAAGACCGGCAGGCGGGAAACGACATTGCCGATGGACGACAGTTCGGCATCGGTCATTGTCGTGTCCGCAGCAGACGTCGTGATCATGATGTAGACAAGCGCATCCTGCGGCGTGATCTTTTTCATCGGGCTACTCCTGTACAACATGATCGGAATCATCATTTCATTGGAATTGACGGGAAAATTAGGAAGCCTCACGCGGTTACGCAAGGAAATTCGGCGCTGACCGTTGACGGCACCGGGGTTGCCGCGCCATAGAGCAGGGGTGCGCATTTGGCGCATCGTTTTCAAAGAATAAAGCCCTTCACAGGATATCAGGATAAAATCATGACTTCGCACCGCCTTCCCGAAATCACGCTGACCCCGGAACTGACCGCGGCGGCTGCGGAAGCGAAAGCATGGCCCTTTGAAGAAGCGAAGAAAATTCTCAAGCGCTATGAGAAGACCGGCCTGCCCGATACGGTGATCTTCGAAACCGGCTATGGCCCATCCGGCCTGCCGCATATCGGCACCTTTGGCGAAGTGGCGCGCACCTCGATGGTGCGCAATGCCTTCCGCATCCTGACCGGCGACAAGGTCAAGACGCGCCTGATCTGCTTCTCCGACGACCTGGACGGCATGCGCAAGATCCCCGACAATGTGCCGGACCGGGCAGCGCTCGAGCCCTATCTGCAAATGCCGCTTTCGGCCGTTCCGAACCCGTTCGGCGGCGACTACAAGAGCTTTGCGGATCACAACAACGCCATGCTGTGCCGCTTCCTCGACACTTTCGGCTTCGATTACGAGTTCGCCAGCGCGACCGAATATTACAAATCCGGCAAGTTCGACGCGGTGCTTCTCAAGGCCGTCGAGCGCTATGACGACATCATGAAGGTGATGCTGCCGACGCTCGGCGAAGAACGGCAGGCAACCTACAGCCCGTTCCTGCCGATCTCGCCGAAGTCCGGCCGCGTGCTCTACGTGCCGATGAAAAGCGTGGATGCCAAGGCTGGCACCATCACCTTCGACGATGAAGACGGCGTTGAGACCACCCTGCCCGTCACCGGCGGCAATGTGAAGCTGCAATGGAAGCCGGATTTCGGCATGCGCTGGGCGGCGCTCGGCGTCGATTTCGAAATGTTCGGCAAGGACCACCAGACCAATGCTGGCGTTTATGATCGCATCTGCGAAATCCTCGGCGGGCGCGCACCGGAGCATTTCGTCTATGAACTGTTCCTCGACCAGCTTGGCCAGAAGATTTCCAAGTCGAAGGGCAACGGCATTTCCATCGACGAATGGCTGGCCTATGCGCCGACCGAAAGCCTTGCGCTTTACAATTTCCAGAAGCCGAAGACCGCCAAGCGGCTCTATTTCGATGTCATCCCGAAGGCGGTGGACGAGTATTTCAGCTATCTTTCGGCCTATGAACGTCAGGAATGGAAGGACCGGCTGAACAATCCGGTCTGGCACATTCATTACGGCAACCCGCCGAAGGTGAACCTGCCGGTCACCTTCGCGCTGATGCTCAATCTGGTCAGCGCATCGAATGCCGAAAATCCGGGCGTGCTGTGGGGCTTCATCTCGCGGCACGTGCCGGGCGTCACACCGGAAAACAATCCGGAACTCGACGCGCTCGTCGGCTATGCGATCCGTTACTTCAACGATTTCGTGAAGCCGACCAAGCAGTTCCGTGCGCCGGACGATGTGGAACGCGCAGCCCTCGAAACGCTGGATGCGAAGCTCGCAACGCTGCCTGCGGGAACCGATGGCAACGACATCCAGAACGCCATTCTCGATGTCGCCCGTGCCATCGAGCGCTATCAGGACCATACCAAGAAGAGCCCGGAAGGTGGCCCCGGCGTTTCGGTTTCCTTCTTCCAGATGCTCTATGAAGTGCTGATCGGTCAGGAACGCGGCCCGCGTTTCGGCTCATTCGTCGCGCTTTACGGCATTGATGAAACCCGCGCGCTGATCAAAAAGGCGCTGGCTGGCGAACTGGCGTAGAGATCAATACATACTTAACCCAGATCAATGAATCGAACAAAAGGGCGGCTTCGAGCCGCCCTTTTGTTTTATACCGACATCCTCATCCTGAGGTGCGGAGCGAAGCGTAGGATCATCCTGAGCCTGTCGAAGAATCGTCGGACGAAGGTTCAGAAAGCTCAAGCCCGACCCTTCGCCCCCCCTTAGGCCCGCCCCTTCGACACGCTGCTTCGCACGGGCTCAGGATAGGGCTGGTTGCAGCCCATAGCGGGATGATGGTTGACTTGGAGCGTTTCCTGTTCTGCTTAAACCGTTGGAAATGCTCTCAATTCGTCCCGCTCTATTGTGCGGGCGGCGCGGGTGGAAAACCGTCCAGTGGCTGTGGCGATGGCGATGGCGATGGCGGCTGCGGTTCCTGTTCAGGGGCCAGAGGTGAAGGGTTATCCATCATATCGCTGCTGCCGGGTTCCGGATTGGGCAGCGACGTATCGGGCCTGTCGCCGAAAATCCCAAGGCGTGCTTCCACGGCCTTGCGGCCTGCTTCCTCATAGGCGTTGCCGGGGGCAGCCTTCGCCCAACCATTGGCAACGAGCCACGCGGCGGCATCTTCATTGCCAAGCGTGCATTCGGTCGCGACCGCAGCGCCACTATCGTTTTGCGGCAGGCGGCACATGACGGCGCGGGAGCGCAGCCACTGCCGGAAGGCTGTGCGCGCCTGCATGCCGCACGGCCAGCTTTCGCCGGAAGCGGTCTGGCAGGTTTGTTCGACGGGCACGATTTCAATGCCCTGCAACTCGATCGTGCGGCCCTGGCTTTCCAGCCGTCCGGCCGCCACGGCGACGGGACGCTGCAAAAGCTGCATCTGCTCGCCTGCGTCAACAGGCGTAGCCGGTGCCGGTGGCTCCGGTGGCTTTGGCGTGGATGCAAGGCCGAGATCGCTCAGCGGCGGGCGCGGCGCTTCGCGTTCCATGCCGCCATCATCAGCCTGATCGTTTGGCTTGCCCGTTTCTGCTGCCGCAGACGCCTGCCCATCGGCGGGACCTGTCTGGCCCGGTTGCGACGGCGTTCCCTCCGGCGTATTGCCCGTTTCAGGCGAGCTTCCCGGCTCGTTATAGTCGAACTGTTCGACAACGATGCCGTTGCCCGTACCGGTCTTCGTCTGTGCATCACCGGAATCGATGACGACGACGGGACGGTCCAGCGCGCCAAAAAACGGCGCCACGAAGGCCGCGACCAGTACAGCGCCCGTTATACCTGCCAGCCCGCCGAAAACGGCGCGCGCGTGGCTTCTGTTCTGCGATTGCGCCATTACTGGCTCGCCCACAAAATGCGGGCGACCCATTCGATATCTCTGGACTCGAAGACGCGGTTTGGATGCTCTGGATTGAGCGAATGAAGCTCAATGGTTCGCGGCGTCTGGCGATGCAGGATCTTGGCCATCACTTCTCCGTCTTTCGTTCGCACCACCACGCGATCGCCCCGGCGAATGGCGGTATTGGGTGCAACGATCAGCGTATCGCCATCCCGGTAAAGGGGCAACATGGAGTCGCCCGAAACCTCCAGCGCATACACCCCTTCGCCCGTGCTGGCGGGAAATTCCACGATGTCCCAGCCCTGCCCTGCCGGAAAACCGGCATCGTCGAAGTAGCCGCCCGCGCCCGCTTCGGCCATGCCCAGCAGCGGGATCGACTGCATGTCCTGCGTATATTCGCCAAATTGCGGCGTGCGGGTTTCCCCGCCGATGAGCCGTGTGAACTCATCGAAGGTCGAGCCGGTCGCTTCCATCACCTTGGCCAGCGATTCCGTCGAAGGCCAGCGCGCGCGCCCGTCCGACGCATAGCGCTTGGATTTGTTGAAGGTCGTCGGGTCCAGCCCTGCCCGACGCGCCAGCCCGGACGCACTCAGGGAATGACGTTCGGCCAGAGCATCGATGGCCGCCCACACGCTCTCGTGAGAAAACATAGTCATGATCCGCCACATAGGTTCCGACATATCATCCGGACAGCCCCGTCAGGAGATATGTTTCAAAGGATTTTAAACCTAATCTTCCGTCCCATCTTCAGCTGCAACCTACCGAAAAAGCGTGAATTGCGCAAGATGGCTGAATTAACAGGGAAAATTTTCTTATTGGCGGTGAGCGCAATCCAGCAGCGGCGGAAGCGTAAACAAAAGCGCGGCATGAAACATGCCGCGCTCCGATGATCCTAGGAAGGGACGAGCTTACGCTGCCTTCTTCGTTTCCGCCTTGTACGGATTGAAACGCTTGTAGAAGCTTTCGCCGTTTTCAGCCATGTCGATGAGAAGCTTCGGCGCCTTGAACTGCTGGCCGTATTTCTTCTGCAATTCCTTGGCGAGCTTGACGAACTTCTTCGCACCCATGCCATCGATATAGGACAGCGTGCCGCCGGTATAAGGCGCGAAACCGAAGGCCAGAATGGAGCCGACATCGGCTTCACGCGGGTCGGTGACGATGCCTTCTTCCATCACGCGGGCAGCTTCCAGGGCGATGGTGACGAGGAAGCGTTCCTTCAGTTCCTTCACATCGACCTTGTCAGGGTCCTGCTGCGGGTAGAGGTCCTTCAGTCCCGGCCACAGATGCTTCTTCGCAGGCTTGGCCGGATAATCATAGAAGCCCTTGCCATTCTTGCGGCCCTTGCGGTCGAACTCGTTGACGAGACGATCCACCAGTTCCACATGGCGCGGATCGACAGCCTTTTCGCCCAGATCGGCAAGCGTTGCCTTGAGGATCTTCTGCGACAGATCAATGGCCGTTTCGTCGTTGAGCGCCAGCGGACCAACCGGCATGCCGGCCATGCGGGCGGCATTTTCGATCATGGCAGCGGGCACACCTTCAACGAGCATGTTGTAGGCTTCCGACATATAGCGCAGCACGCAGCGATTGACGTAGAAGCCGCGCGTGTCGTTGACGACGATCGGCGTTTTCTTGATCGCACGGACGTAATCGAGCGCGACGGCCAGCGCCTTGTCCGACGTCTTCTTACCCATGATCACTTCGACCAGCATCATCTTGTCGACAGGCGAGAAGAAATGAATGCCGATGAAGTTTTTCGGGCGCTTCGAGACTTTGGCAAGGCCGGTGATCGGCAGAGTCGAGGTGTTGGATGCGAAAATCGCCGACGATTTCAGAACTTCCTCTGCCTTTTCGGTCGCGACACGCTTGACTTCGCGATCCTCGAACACGGCTTCTATCACCAGATCGGCACCGTCGAGAAGAGCATAATCTGGCGTCGCGGTGATGAGCGACAGGAGCTTTTCCTTGTCGGCCTCGGTGGCGCGGCCTTTCTGGATTTCCTTGGTAACCAGATCGGCGGTGTGTGCCTTGCCCTTGTCGGCGGATTCCTGATCGCGGTCGATCAGCACAACCGGAATACCAGCCTTCGCCGTCACATAGGCGATGCCCGCCCCCATGAAGCCCGCGCCGATAACGCCGATCTTCTTGAGCTTGGTCGGCTTCTCATCCGTCGGACGGCGCGCGCCCTTGTTCAGCTCCTGCAGCGACACGAAGAGCGAGCGGATCATCATGCCTGCTTCTGTCGTCTGGAGGATTTCGGTGAAATAGCGCTGCTCGATCTTCAGGCCGGTGTCGAACGGCACCAGCAGGCCTTCATAGACCGATTTCAGGATGGCAAGCGCTGCCGGATAATTGCCGGAGGTTTCGCGGCGCAGGATTGCCGTTGCGGCAGGCCAAAGGTTCGCACCGGCAGCCGAATAGATCGCGCCGCCCGGAAGCTTGAAGCCCTTTTCATCCCATGGCTGAACCGGCTTCAGACCGCCCTTGATGAGCTTCTTGGCAGTTTCGACCAGCTTCTTGGCCGGAGCAATCTCGGTGACGAGACCCATGGCCTTGGCGCGCTGCGCCGTCAGGCTGGAGCCGGTCGTCATCATCTGGAGCGCATCCTGCTGGTTGGCAAGGCGAGGAACGCGCTGCGTACCGCCAGCGCCGGGGAAAAGGCCGACCTTGACTTCCGGCAGAGCCATCTTCACGCCCGGCGCATCGGATGCAACGCGGGCATGGCAGGCGAGCGACATTTCGAACGCACCGCCCATGCAGGTGCCATTGATGGCCGAAACCCAGGGCTTGCCGCAGGTTTCAAGCTTGCGGAAAAGGCCGCTCATCTTGCCGACATTGTCGAACAGCGCCTGCACGGCGACCTGATGGTCCTTGGCCTTCTGCTTCTGGAATTCCTTGAACATGCCTTCCAGCATGGTCAGGTCCGCACCGCCGGAGAAGCTGTCCTTGCCGGATGTTATAACAACACCCTTGACCTTCTCGTCGGCGGTCGTTGCGTCGATGATGGCGTTCAGTTCCTGCATCGCCTCGACGGTGAAGACGTTCATCGACTTTTCAGGCATGTCCCAGGTGACGAGAGCAATGCCGTCGGCGTCGGTTTCAACTTTGAAATTCGTGTAAGCCATTCGTAAAACCTCCCTCGCCCTATACCCGCTCGATGATCGTCGCCGTGCCCATGCCGGCACCGATGCACAAGGTCACCAGCGCGGTGTTGAGATTGCGGCGTTCCAGCTCATCCAGCACCGTGCCGAGGATCATTGCGCCGGTTGCGCCCAGCGGATGGCCCATGGCAATGGCGCCGCCATTGACGTTGATCTTGTCGTGCGGAATGTCGAAGGCCTGCATGTAGCGCAGAACCACGGCGGCGAAGGCTTCGTTCAGTTCGAATAGATCAATGTCCGAGAGCTTCATCTTTGCCTGCTTGAGAAGCTTTTCCGTCACATCGACCGGGCCGGTGAGCATAAGCGCCGGTTCGGAACCGATATTGGAGAAAGCGCGGATGCGGGCACGCGGCTTCATGTCGAATGCCTTGCCAGCCTTCCTGGAGCCGACGAGGACGCCAGCCGCGCCATCGACGATACCGGACGAGTTCCCGGCATGGTGGACGTGGTTGACCGTCTCGATTTCCGGATGGGCCTGAATGGCGACGGCGTTGAAGCCGCCCATTTCACCCGGCATCACGAAGGACGGGTTGAGCTGGCCCAGCGCCTGCATGTCGGTTGACGGGCGCATATGCTCGTCATGATCGAGAATGGTCAGGCCGTTCTGGTCCTTGATCGGGATGACCGAGTTCTTGAAATAGCCCTTTTCCCACGACTTGGCGGCACGCTTCTGGCTTTCGACGGCATAGGCGTCGACGTCATCGCGGCTGAAGCCGTATTTCGTGGCGATCAGATCGGCGGAAACGCCCTGCGGCATGAAATAGCCGGGGAAGCCGACCGACGGGTCCATGTACCAGGCGCCGCCCGACATGCCCATGCCGACGCGCGACATGCTTTCGACGCCGCCGGCGATCACCAGATCGTCGGAACCGAACGCGACCTTGGCTGCCGCCAGATTGATCGCATCGAGACCCGAAGCGCAGAAGCGCGAAATCTGGATGCCCGGCGCCTTGAAATCATAACCGGCTTCAAAAGCGGCGGAACGCGGAATAACTGCACCAGCTTCGCCGACAGGATCGACGCAGCCGAAAATGATGTCATCGACCTTTGCCGTGTCGATGCCGTTGCGGTCGCGCAGGGATTCAAGAACCTTCGCGCCCAGACGGACGGCTGGCACTTCGTGCAACGAACCGTCCTTCTTGCCACGCCCGCGCGGTGTGCGCACGTGATCGTAAATATAAGCCTCAGCCATTTTTGCTCCTTCCCGCCAAATTTTGGCACGCCAGGCCCGAAAGCCCGGCGTAATCTCTGGTTCAGAATGTGTCCGCTTCGAGCGCCATCATCGAATCCGCACCCGACTGGATGCGTGCAAGATGGGCTGCACTTTCCGGCATGATCCGCTCGAAATAATAGCGTGCAGTGACAAGCTTGGCTTCGAGGAAAGCCTTGTTGCCTTCACCCCTGCCAAGCTTTTCTTCCGCGATCCTGGCCATCCGCGCCCACATGAAGCCGAGCGCCACCAGACCGAACAGATGCATATAGTCGTTGGAGGCGGCACCGGCATTGTCGGGCTTGGCCATCGCATTCTGCATCAGCCACATGGTGGCGGCCTGAAGATCGTTGAGACCCTTCTTCAGGTGCTTGGTGAAGAAGGAAAGCTTCTCGTTCTCACGATTGGCTTCGCAGAATTCTCCCACTTCCTTGAAGAAAGCCGTAACCGCGCGACCGCCGTTCAGCGCCAGCTTGCGGCCCACCAGATCGAGCGCCTGAATGCCGTTGGCGCCTTCGTAGATCATGGCGATGCGCGCATCGCGCACATACTGGCTCATGCCATGTTCTTCGATATAGCCGTGGCCACCGAACACCTGCTGCGCCATAACGGCATGTTCAAAACCCTTGTCGGTCAGAACGCCTTTCAGCACGGGTGTCAGAAGCCCGACGAGATCATCGGCAGTCTGACGCTCGGCCTCGTCACCGGAGCGGTGCGCGATGTCGGAGTTGAGGGCCGTCCACAGAATGAGCGCGCGACCGGCTTCGTTGAAAGCGCGGATATTCATGAGGTTGCGGCGAATATCCGGATGGACGATGATCGGATCGGCCTTTTTATCGGGCGCTGCGGCACCCGAAAGCGCACGGCCCTGAATGCGCTCACGCGCATAGATCACGGCATTCTGGTAAGCGGTTTCGGCAATCGAAAGCCCCTGCAAGGCCACGCCCAGACGCGCCTCGTTCATCATGGTGAACATGGCGCGCAGGCCCTTGTGGGCTTCACCGATGAGATAACCCTTTGCCTCGTCATAATTCATGACGCAGGTGGCATTGCCGTGAATGCCCATCTTTTCTTCGATGGAACCGCAGGAAACGCCGTTGCGCTCGCCCGGATTGCCGTTTTCATCGAGAATGAACTTCGGCACGATGAACAGCGAAATGCCCTTCACGCCTTCCGGCGCGCCATCGATGCGGGCCAGCACCAGATGGATGATGTTTTCCGCCATGTCATGTTCACCAGCCGAGATGAAAATCTTCTGGCCGGAAATCTTATAGGAACCGTCTTCCTGCGGGGTGGCGCTGGTGCGTAGCAGGCCCAGATCCGTGCCGCAATGCGGCTCGGTCAGGTTCATCGTGCCGGTCCAGGTGCCTTCCACCATCTTCGGCAGATAGGTGTCCTTCTGCTCGTCGGTGCCATGGGTCAGGATCGCGGCAATCGCGCCCTGCGTCAGGCCCGGATACATGGTGAGCGCCATATTGGCGGAAGACATATATTCGCCGACAGCCGTATGCAGCAGATAGGGAAGCCCCTGTCCGCCATATTGCTCCGGCACGGCGAGGCCGAGCCAGCCGCCTTCACGATAGAGATCATATGCTTCCTTGAAGCCCTTCGGCGTGGTGACCGAGCCATCCGACAAACGCTTGCAACCTTCACGGTCGGCCGTGTGGTTGACCGGGAACAAGGTGCCTTCCGCAAGCTTCGCGCCTTCCGACAGGATCGCCTCGACGACATCGGGCGACGCGTCGGCAAAGCCCGGCAGATTGTTGTAACGCTGATAATTCAGAACGTCGTTGAGAACGAAATTCGTATCCTCAACTGGCGCGCGATAGCTCGGCATAGAAATCCTCCAATTCACCACCTGAGCCGTTCCGCGATGATTGGAACGAGCCCTTAACCGCGTTTCATGCCTGCATGCCACATTATAGCGAAATGTTGTGACAGCGCGCATGTTGCAGCAAAACCGGACGAATTTCTCCGAAAAACAGTCCTTTTTGCCGCTTTTTTGACCGAGCATCTCACGGAATCCGCGCTCACCCCGTCAATTTCGGACCGAAGCTAACCTACTTTGACGTTTCCGTAAACGTCAAAAATTACACAACTTCGTGCGGGATGGGGAAATGCACACCCCGGCGGACCGGAAGCGCAAGACAGCAATGTCAACCAGGCTTGCCGTTACGTGGTGCGGCCAATAAAAAACCGCCGGAACGCTTTCGATCCGGCGGCCTGTCTTGAACGATTCAGGCCCGAAAGGTTCGGGCCGCAGGTCAGGCGGCAGAAGATGTCGCCGGTGCGGAAGCGACCGGGGTTCTCGACCGTGCGGGAGAAACCTTCTTCTTCGGCTTCGGCAGCAAACCTTCGCGCTGTGCCCTCTTCTTGGCATCCTTGCGCGCCCGGCGAATAGCCTCGCCCTTCTCGCGCACACGCTTTTCCGAAGGCTTTTCATAAGCCCTGCGTTCTTTCAGTTCACGGAGAATTCCCTCGCGCTGCATCTTCTTCTTGAGCACGCGCAGCGCCTGATCGACATTATTGTCTCTTACCAATACTTGCAATTCAGCTCCTTTCTCAGCCGCGCACAAACCGACAAAATCCAATTATTTCATCGTGTTGCCACGGCCACCTCAATTCATTCGCTTGTATGACTGCACAGACCGGCTACGGGGCTCGCCTGTCGCGCTCGAGGCGCGCGGCTTTCAATCGCTCCGTCTTGGCATCCACCGCGGCTTTTTCGTGCTGCAGGATAGCCTTTGCCGTTTTGTCGGTAATGGCATTCTTGGCTTCCATCCGCGAAAGCGGTTTCTTGAACAGCGTGTCCTTGGTCAGTCCTGCCGATTTTTGTTCGAGCATTCTACTTACTCCCGGTCAAAAGCCGCTTCACACTTGGGATGCACTTGAAAATAAAAAAGGCCGGGAAAACCCGACCTTTCAATCGCCTCAACAATCAGTGCCAGTACATCCGTGGTCAAAGATCGGAGACAATCACTTTGCGCCCGAGTTAAAGCGCCTGAAGATTATCGGCGGCTTTCTTGCCGGAACGGCGATCCGCCACCAACTCGAAGCTCACCTTCTGACCTTCATTGAGCGTATGCATGCCAGCACGCTCAACTGCAGAGATGTGAACGAACACATCCGGCGAACCATCCTCAGGCTGAATAAACCCAAAGCCCTTGCCGCCATTAAAGAATTTTACTGTTCCGTTTGCCATAGAGAATTCCTTTCAATTCGCATGGTTGGAAGATAACGAAATAATTTTCGTCGCGTTTTACGAAATTGAAAGAAAAGTCATGACGCCAGTTGCGCCTTGTCGTTCGATGACAAAATCGATTTTTAATAGATATACCCTTATTACCCCCACTACAAGGGCATCGAGCCAAATTTATTTTTTCACCATCAATCCGACTTCGTTATAATTCTTTCAAGAAGAGCGGAAAAGCGCCCGAATTAACATAAAAATTACCAAAAAATATTGGATTTTCTCGACCAGATGGGGCTTTCAATTCGCATGCGACCATGAAGAAAGGCGGCAGAATTGCCGCCTTTTCCATCTCTTTCCAACTGGCCTTACTTGACCCATACGACGCGGCGCGTCTGCGTATCGATCAGGGCCGGGCGATCTTCCACATAGACATAGGAATATGCCGGCTGGTCGGGTACGGCGACGAGAGGCACATCCTGTGGAATTATCGTTCCTTCAGCGATGCCTCCTTCGATGACGACCGGATCGACGGGGTTGGTTTCGATATAGGTCACGATTTCAGTCGGCACCGGCGGCCCGGCATTCGGCCCCTCGGCATAATAGACGACCCGGCGGTTCTGCATGGACACGATTACCGGCTCGCCATTGACATAGATATAGCCGAAATCCGGATTGTCGGGGATCGGGTGAACGGCGATTGCGTCGGGCAGTACATAACCATCGCTTATTTCGCCTTCGATGACGACGGGATCCGATGGATTTGCGATGACATAATCGCGTGCCGCTTGCGGCACTTCGACAAGTACCCGATCTTGCGCCAGCGCAATACCCGAGCCGGCAAGAAACACCGCTGCGGTCAGAACAAGAGCCTTTTTCATTTTCAGCCTCACTTTCGCATCAGAGCGGATTTGACCTGATCTGAATCCGGCCAGCGCTCTGTCGGTTCGTTTGACACGCATCCGAAAAACCACTTTGCGGATGCGTTATCGGTCGCAAGGCTGAAATAACCGGTGTGAAGCGCGCAGGTTCCCGCCGGGCGGCACACTTCATGCGACAGGCTGAAACAAAGAGGCCTTGGTAGTCCCTCCCACGAGGCTGGGACGCTAACCCCGCCTTGATCAAATCGGTGGGCGTGCCATTCGCGCCAGAATGGCCCGAAGTTCCTCGACGGACCGGTCTATCTCGTTCTTCTTCTTCTCAAGTTCGTGGAGCTTTTCCTTGAAGCGCTGGCGCAGGTTCTCGGTCTCGGCGGGATCGGTAATGCCGTTTTCCCACACGCTGATCAATTGCCCCATTTCGCCGAGCGTGAAGCCGATGCGGCGCCCGAACAGGACGAGCCGCAGTCTCGTATGGTCCTTGTTGTCGTAGAGCCGTGTCACACCCGCACGGCGTGGACTAAGCAATCCCTTATCTTCATAAAAGCGCAAGGCCCGCAACGTCAGGTCGAATTCCTCGGAAAGATCGCCGATCCGATATAATTGACCGCCTGTCTGGTTCTCCCTCCGCGCATTACCACCTGCGCCGGTCAGCAGATCCGCAATCGCTACATCTGCCGCCTGTTCCGGCGCGTTCGACCGTTTACTCATGTTCTACCCTGTTTCCGCCCCCGGAAACCCCGGTCACCGCACGCATGCGCGATGGAACCAATATTGATGACAGCTCACATTGACACTGCTGTCAGTGCGGCAGCTTCGTTTACATTCGCCGCCGCAACTCACTCGCCTGCCATGCTTGATTGATCCGCTTTCATGCCGTCCGGTGTTCGACATGCCGTGTCCGGTCCGCTCAACCGTGAGATGCCGTGCCGCCCCCAGGAAAGCACTCACTTAGCTGCATATATTAACGAGTTGTTTACCACGTTTGTACAAATGTAGGCAGAGCAAATTCTTGCCAGTTGCGTTGGCGAATTTGCCCCGGCGGTCTCTATCATTGGAAAAAGTGAATTTCTCATGGCAAACCCAGATCTGGCGTCAGGTTCACGATCCATCATCGACGAATTGAACGCCCGCCGTGAGCGCCGGGCGCCTTCGCCGGCGATGGAAGAACTCAATCGCACATTGGCAAGCCTGGAAAAGCGCCTGAAGGATCTGGAACAGGACGGTGCTCCCGATATGCGCAACATTCTGCGCTCGGAACGCCAGCCCGCCCGCTATCCGGACGAAACCGTAACGGGCCTTGCCGAAATCGCCGAAAACCTGCGCCGCATGCGCGAAAGCCATGAAGAGCCGCTGTCTTATGCATCCAATGTCGAGGTCAGCCGCGCCAGCCGCGAAATGACCCGCCTTCAGCGCGCCGCAAGCGAAGAAGGGCTCTCGCAAAGGGTAAGCGAAGACTTCGAACGCATCAGTGACAGCGTGCGCCATCTTGCAGACCGCAGCAGCGAGGCCAATGCGCAGGCGCTCCGCCGCCAGCTCGATGAGCTCAACCGCACCGTCCAGGGCCTTGCCCGCGAGGAAACCCTGCATCGCCTCAACAACCGCTGGGATCGCTTCGACGCCCGTTTCGAGGCATTCGAGCAGCGTCACAACGCTGTGGATCCCGCGCTGGACGCCATCGGCTCGCGGCTTGAGCAGGTGCGCGACGCAATCGGCACCTTGCCGCAATCGAACCGTTTGAGCGCGATCGAAGACCGCATCAGCCAGCTGGCAAACTCCATCGAGGAATCGCTGAGCCCGCAACACGCCGCGTCGCTCGAACAGAACCGTCTCCAGCAGATCGACGAGAGGCTGGACGAAATCAGCCGCGCCATCATCGCGACAAGCCGCGCACAGCGGCCCGATCAGGACGGCGCGCGTCGTCTGGAACGGATCGAAGGCCGTCTGGCGGAACTTGCGGACCAACTCGCCACTTCGGCGACGCAGCAGAATTCCGACGCGCTTTACCGCAAGCTGGGCGAACTTTCCTCACGCATCGACGGGCTTTCGAGCGGTTCGGCGCTGCCGGATGGCGTCATCGACCAGCTCGCACACCAGATCAACCTGCTCGCCAATCAGGTTGGCAAGGTGATGGAAAATCTCAGCCAGTCCGACTATCACGCCGTTGAAGCGCGTCTTGAAGCCATCGGCCAGAAGCTCGAAGCAGCCGAGCGCCGGTCGGAGGAGCCGCATCCTCTGGTTCTGGACAAGATCGACCGCCGCTTTGCGGAACTGACCGAGCGTCTCGACGCGCAATATGCCACGCAGCATGTCGACCCCAGTGCGCTCCATACGCTGGAAGGCCGGATCGACGATCTTTCGCAGCAGATTTCGCTGGGTCTCCTTCAGGCACCGGCCTATGACGGACCGGGGCTGGACGTGAAGGCGATCCGGAGCCTTGAGGATCAGATTGCCAACATCGCCCACCACCTTGCGCAACCGGTGGCCGAGATTGCCGAACTGAAGCCGCGTCTCGATTCCATCGAGCGTTCCATCGCCTCCAATCGCGAAACCGTGCTCGATGCCGCGCGTGAGGCGGCGGAAAGCGCCGTTGCACGCGTTCTACAGCACGGATCGCACAATGACAGCGTGATTGCCCGGCAGCTGGCCGAGGACATGAAATCGCTGGAAGCGCTGGCGCGCAATTCCGACGAGCGCAACGGCAAGACTTTCGAGACCGTCCATGACACGCTGGTCAAGATCGTCGACCGTCTGGCCAGGCTGGAGCAGGACGTCGCGGGACGGGCGGACGGCGAAAGGCTGCCCTCCCCCAATTCCGGTTCGCAGCGCCCGTCGGCAACGCGGTCACCAGCCGCAGCGGCTGCGGCAGCGGCATTTGCAACCGTCCAGAGCGAAGCCGGTCCCGCCGACACGCGAGCAGACGTCACGGCTGAAAAGTCCTCGCTCTTCGGCGGTTTCGCCAAAGCGATACGCGGTCGCCGCGCCGACAAATCCGCCGGTAAGAGCGACGAAGTGCTCGAAGCCAGTGCCTTCGACGCGACATTCAACACCCCTGCTTTCGACAGCGAGCTGGCTGCCGTGGAAGCGATCACCCGCAAGGAACCCGAGCTGGAACGGACCCCGTCCCCTCGCCCCGAGGGTGAAGGCATGCCGGACCTCAATTCGATTATGAAGCGGGTGCGTGAAGAACGCCGCCAGCGCGAAGATGCTGCCGATGCCGCACTTGCCGCCAACGGCAAGGTGGACTTCATAACCGCCGCCCGACGCGCCGCGCAGCTTGCCGCCGCCGAGTCCGAGCAGCTTCAGAAGGGTGCGGCGAAGCGCACGAACAAGAAGAAGTCGTCTGTTGGCGACATGATCCAGCGCCAGCGCAAGCCTATCCTGATGGCCATCGGCGCCGTGATGATCGCCATGGCCGGACTCCAGATCGGTTCTGCATTCCTCAACCGCGACGAGCCGGTGGAAACGGCAATTGATACCGCGCCAGCGCAGATCGACACCACTGCCGCAGACACGACGCCAGCGCCAGCAGACGAAATCGCCGCCAAGATCACCGCCGACACCACGCTCGCAGCACAGCCATCCGCTGAAGCTGCCCCTGTGGCGCCAGCTCCGATCACGGAACCGCGCGAGGAAAAAGCAGCGCAGACAGACGAGCAACAGGCCGCGATGGATATCCCGGCGCAGGTTGAACAGCCTGCCGCAACAGCGACGGAAACGGCCGCCAATCCGGTGCAGCCGGTGGAAACCACGGCAGCGACCGAGCCCGCAGCCCAGTCTCAAGCTGCCATTCCGCTAGTGCCGGAAGAAGCGGGTCCGGCAGCGCTTCGTGAAGCCGCTGCCAAGGGCGACGCGCGCGCGCTCTTTGAAGTCGGCAACCGTTACATGGAAGGCCGCGGCGTTGCCGCCGACTTTGCCAAAGCGGCACAGTGGTACGAGATTTCGGCAGGTCAGGGCTTTGCCCCCGCGCAGTATCGTCTCGGCAACTTCAACGAAAAGGGCCTTGGCATGCCCCGCGATCTGGACAAGGCCAAGACCTGGTACCAGCTCTCGGCCCAGCAGGGCAATGCGAGCGCGATGCATAATCTTGCCGTGCTTTTCGCAACCGGCGCCAATGGCAACCCGGACAATGCTTCAGCCGTGCGCTGGTTCACCGATGCGGCTGAACTCGGCGTCAAGGACAGCCAGTTCAATCTCGGCATTCTTGCCGCCAAGGGCCTTGGCATGCCGGTCAATCTGGAAGAAAGCTACAAGTGGTTCTCGCTTGCCGCCAATGCCGGTGACAAGGACGCAGCCGACAAGCGCGACCAGATCGCCAAGGCGTTGAAGCCGGAGCAATTGGAACGCGCCAAGGATATGGTGAAGCTGTGGAAGGCGAAGCCGCTCGATCAGGCGACCAATTCCATCGACGTTCCGGATGCGTGGACCGAAGCAAAGCCTGTCACCACCGGCTCGGTGGACATGAAGAAGGCCGTCCGCAACATCCAGCTCATCCTTCAGAAAAACGGTTATGACATCGGCACAGCCGACGGGGTTATGGGCGGCAAGACCCGCGCCGCGATTGCGGCGTTCCAGAAGGCAAACGGACAGAAGCCCACCGGCGATGTCGACCAGAAACTGGTTCAGCTCCTGCTTGAAAAGAACAAGTAACTCATTGGAGCCATAAGGATATCTGCAAGGGCGGCCCAGGCCGCCCTTCCTGCGTTTCGTCCGCATTCTTCTGAAAGAAGTGACAGGTTGATCCGACTCGTTGAGGCTTATTATCTACGTCCTATCAACGAGGGGATAGACTATGCTCTTGCATGTAAACAACGACATGGAAAACGGTATCATCGCGAAAATCCCTCTCGCGCTCGACAAGGATATCAAGAATTTCCAGGGGGATGCGATCGACTTTGAAATCTCCTCCGGCGACAAGCAGCTTATTCCCGCCGAAGACATTCATCCCTACAAATCCATTTTCAAGGTTCTTTCCGGCAGTTCTGAACTGAAGAACATCTTCATAGCCGTATCGTTCAATGCGAATTTCACCACGCCGGACGGCAAGAAAACCTGCCTGACACGCTCCAGCCCGATGGAAGACTGGAATGTGATGAATGGCAGCTATTATGCCGAAAGCATGAACTGCTTCGGCTTCAAATCCAGCAGCCGTTTTGCCGGGAATTTCAGTGTCAACCTGACCAATCCCTACCTTTACATCATAAAGAACGGCAGCCTGACCGACAGCAAGATGTCGGACAACATTTCGATCCGCGCGCAGTTTTATCCGTCGTCCGGCCATTCGGTCATCACGCCGAAAGAAGATATCAATATCGTCATCAGCAATCGCCAGAACGCCGCAGACTGATTCATTGCGCATCAGCGCCGCTATCTTTGATAGTATATCCCATATAATAGGTAGGATTATCTTGAAAAAAGCTGTTTTCGATGATCTTGGGCGCTCTTTTTGTTGTTCTTGAACAACACCCCGGATTTTTCCTTCAATATAGTCCTGCAAGGTAACCTTATCGGCATTCGGCGTTTGACTTCCCGATGACGACAGAGCAAGACATTATGAGAGGTGGCCAGGCTGGAACTCACGAGCAGACTAAAGCCTAACTACTTGTTTTCATGCATTTCCGGGCGCACACTATTTTCATAATGTTGCCGGAGATGCTTTGGTAAGGTGAGACATCTTGCGGAGAAACGCGACCGCAAGCAGCTGTGTGTCGTGCGTTCGTGAAAGCCGGGTTGGGAATTGGGTATTTATCTTCCCATTGCGGAATTGTCGGTCAACATGCTGGTTCTACTAGGCATGGGCGCCGCCGTGGGTTTTCTTTCCGGATTGTTCGGTGTTGGCGGCGGTTTTCTCATCACGCCACTGTTGATCTTTTATAACATTCCACCTGCCATCGCGGTCGCCACAGGCGCCAATCAGGTCATCGCCTCGTCGGTTTCAGGCGCGCTGGCGCATTTCAAACGCCGAACGCTCGATATCAAGCTCGGCCTGTTTCTGGTGGCAGGCGGCATATTGGGGTCCCTCGTCGGCATCTTCGTCTTTTCATGGCTGCGCGATCTCGGCCAGCTGGACCTGATCGTCTCCATTCTCTACGTTTTCTTTCTCGGCACCGTCGGCGGACTGATGCTCGTGGAAAGCCTGCGAGCGCTTCGCCGCGTGAAGAAGGGGCAAGGCGGGGCCGTGCGGCGCTCGGGCCAGCACACATGGATACACCGCCTGCCCTTCAAGATGCGGTTTCGTGCGTCCACCATCTATGTCAGCATCATTCCGGTGCTCGGCATCGGTTTCTTCATCGGCCTGCTTTCCTCGGTCATGGGTGTCGGCGGCGGCTTCATCATGGTTCCGGCGCTCATCTACCTGCTGCATGTTCCGACCAATGTGGTTGTCGGAACCTCACTGTTTCAGATTACCTTCGTCACTGCGGTCACGACCGTGCTGCAAGCAACGACCAACCAGTCCATCGATATTGTGCTGGCCTTCCTTCTGATGGTCGGCGGTGTCATCGGCGCGCAGTATGGCGCACGTGCCGGGCAGAAACTTCGCGGCGAGCAGTTGCGTCTTCTTCTGGCGCTTCTGGTGCTGGCGGTCGGCCTGCGCCTCGCCTTCGGGCTTTTCGTGCGGCCGGACAACCTCTTCTCCATTTCGATTGCGGATATCTGACATGCGGAGCTTCACGCTTTCCTCCGCATTGATCTTCCTTCTGATGACGGGAAGCGCGCTGGCGCAGGTCGATTCCAGCGGCAATGGCAACACGGTTCCGCAATTGCAGAACCCCGCCGATGAGACCATCGAAATCGGCCTTTCCACCGAAACCATCGCCATCACATCGAATTTCGGCGGCACCGATCTCACAATATTCGGCGCGCTCGACAATGCCGATCCCACGATCCAGCGACAGGGCCGTTACGACATCATCGTGGTGCTGCAAGGCCCGTCCCGCGATCTGGTCGTGCGCAAGAAGGACCGTTATCTCGGCGTTTGGGTGAATGCGGTTTCAGAGACCTTCATGGGGGTCCCGCTCTCATACTCGCTGGCATCCACCCGCAATTTGCAGGACATTACCGACGAGAAAACCTATCGCCAGCTTTCCGTGGGCGTGCGCAATTTCTATCTCGTGCCGGAAGACCCTGCCAGTCTGTCGGGCAATATTCCGAGATTTGGCAATGAACTGCGCGAGATGAAAATCCGCCAGGGCCTCTATACGCAGCGCATCGGTGGCGTGGAGTTCATTTCGCGCACGCTGTTCCGCGCCACGCTGAACCTCCCCGCCAACGTGCCGGTGGGTCGCCACAAGGCCCGGGCGCTTCTGTTTCGCAACGGCGTTTTCCTGCGGGAAGCCAATGCCAGCCTCGAAATCGTCAAGGCGGGTTTCGAGCAGAGCATCTACAACGCGGCCCATCAGAACAGCTTTCTCTACGGCCTGTTTGCCGTTTTCCTTGCCGTCTTCACCGGATGGTTCGGGCGCATTCTGTTCCGTCGGGATTAACCGCCATAAAGCGCACCGCGCGCTATCGGGTAAACCTTGCCCTGACCGAGCATATAGGCGCGCAGCGCCTCATCGGCGAAGAGCCCGCGGAAGGCGCGATCCAGAATGTTCAGCGCACCCGTATAGGCTCCGAAAGCAGGCATGATGAGCCTTTCCCCGTCGCTCACGAAACAGGGGCGTCGCACCGACCGGCCGCGCCTGACGATGCGCGCGGCGGGATGAAGGTGGCCTGCGATCTCGCCCTGCCCGGCCTTGCGTGACGGCTCATGCCGGAAGGTGAGCGGTCCGACCGCCAGTTCCTCGACACAATCCCCCGGCAGGTCGACCGGGCGATCCGGATCGTGATTGCCGGTGATCCAGAACCAGTCGCGATGCTCCATCAGCGATTTCAGCCGGATGGCATAAAGCGACGGCAGACGCTCGCTGGCCTTGGCATCGTGAAAACTGTCGCCGAGGCTGATGACGGTTCGTGGCTGATAGCGCGCGATGGCCACCGCCAGCATGTCGAGCGTTGCCGCCGTGTCATAGGGCGGGATGAGCTGGCCGCGCCGGGCAAAGGACGAGCCTTTTTCCAGATGCAGGTCGGAAACGATGAGTATGTGCAGATCGGGCAGAAACAGCGCGCCGGATGGATCACACAGAGCCGCAACGTCACGCACTTGCGTATGGGCCAGATTGTAGGCCTCTCCACTTCCCCACACCGCAGTTTTCATTGCATTGCTTCCCTGATCAGATCGTCTGCCGCTTCTTCAAGCAGCATTTCATCTCCTTCGCCTGCCACGCGCTCGCGCCCAATTTCGAGCATCACAGGCAGCGCCAGCGGCGAAATCCTGTCGAGCGGCTTGTGCAGCAGATGGCCTTTCACGCGCGCCAGCATGTCGCCCAGACGCCTGATATCCAGCAGCCCCGTCGCGGCATCCGCGCGCGTCGCCTGCAATAGAATATGGTCCGGCTCGTGGGTGCGCAGGACGTCATAGATCAGGTCGGTGGAAACCGTAACCTGACGGCCTGTCTTTTCCTGTCCCGGATGACGGCGCTCGATAAGCCCGGAAATCACGGCGCAATTGCGGAAAGTGCGTTTGAGAAGGTAGCTTTCATCAAGCCATGCTTCGAGATCGTCGCCCAGCATGTCTTCGTCGAAGAGCCGGGTAAGGCTGAGTTTTCCCGAGCCGATCATCGCGCCCATATCCTTGAGGCCCCATAAGCCCAGCGAATAATCGGTCGCGACAAAGCCCAGCGGATGCGCGCCCATGCGTTCCAGACGGCGTGTCAGCAACATGCCGAGCGTCTGGTGCGCCAGCCGGCCCTCGAAAGGATAGGCGACCATGTAGAAGCGACTGCCGCGCGGAAAGGTTTCGATCAAAAGCTCGTCCGTTGCAGGCAGCACCGATTTCCATTGCTGCACTTCCAGCCATTCCCGCACCTGTTCCGGCAGAAACTGCCAGCGTGTGCGGTCGGCGAGCATGGCGCGCACCTGCGCGGCAAGATAGGTCGAAAGCGGAAACTTCCCTCCCGCATAGACAGGTATCTTGGCATCTTGACCGGCCGCATTGGAGGCGATGCATTCATTCTCGCGGATGCCTTCGAAGCGCAGAACCTTTCCGGCAAACAGGAAGGTGTCGCCAGCAGTCAGCGTCTCCAGGAAATATTCCTCGATCCGGCCAAGGACACGTCCACCCCTTGCGCTTCCGCCCTTGCCGCCGCGAGTAAGCCGGACATTCAGCTCCGGCGCTTCGACAATCGTGCCGATATTGAGCCGATATTGCTGCGCGATGCGCGGATTGGACACCCGCCACGTGCCGTCCACGGTCTTGCGGATTTTCGCAAACCGCTCATAGGTCTTGAGCGCATAGCCGCCGGTCGCCACGAAATCCAGAATGCGGTCGAACGTGTCTCGCGGAAGGCTCGAATAGGGTGCGGCGCTTCGCACCTCACGGTAAAGCTGGTCGGCCTGGAAAGGCTCGGCGCAGGCCATGCCAAGCACGTGCTGGGCCAGTACATCCAGCGCCCCTTCGATCAGGGGCGGCGTATCCTGTGCACCCAGATAATTTGCGTCGAGTGCGGCGCGGCACTCCATCACCTCGAAGCGGTTGGCGGGCACGAGAATGGCCCGGCTCGGCTCGTCCATCCGGTGGTTGGCGCGGCCGATACGCTGCGCGAGGCGGCTCGCCCCCTTCGGCGCGCCGACATGAATGACCAGATCGACATCGCCCCAGTCGATCCCGAGATCGAGCGTCGAGGTCGCGACCACAGCGCGCAAGGTGTTGGCGGCCATGGCCTGCTCGACCTTGCGGCGCTGGCTCGCATCGAGTGAACCGTGATGCAGCGCAATTGGCAGCGTGTCCTCATTGACCCGCCAGAGTTCCTGAAACAACATCTCCGCCTGGCTGCGGGTATTGACGAACAGAAGCGTCGTGCGGTGCTGGCGGATCGCCTCGTAGATATCGGGGATGGCATAGCGCGAGGAATGTCCTGCCCATGGCACGCGCTCATCGGAATCGAGAATGGTGATTTCCGGCTTGGCACCGCCGTCGACCGTCACAAGACCGGCCATGGAATCGTCGCCATCCTGTTCCACCAGCCAGCGGCGCAGCTGGTCAGGCTCCGCCACCGTTGCGGAGAGGCCGATGGTCTGCAATTGCGGTTGCAGGCGGCGCAAGCGCGCCAGCCCCAGCGCCAGAAGATGCCCGCGCTTGGAAATGACCAGCGAGTGCAATTCGTCCAGCACCACGTAGCGCAGGCCCTTGAAGAACTGTTCCGCACCCTTGGATGCGATCAACAGCGCAAGCTGCTCCGGCGTCGTCAGCAGAATATCCGGCGGCGCCAGTTTCTGTCGCTGGCGCTTGTGCGCAGGCGTATCGCCGGTGCGCGTCTCGATGGTGATGTCGAGACCCATTTCCTCGACCGGCACGGTGAGATTGCGGTGAATATCGACCGCAAGTGCCTTTAGCGGCGAGATATAAAGCGTATGCACGCCGCGTTTCGCCATGCTGGGCTTCAGGCGGCCGCGTTTTTCCAGATCAACCAGCGCAGGCAGAAAGCCGGCCAAAGTCTTGCCCGCGCCGGTCGGGGCAATCAGCAGCGTGGACTGGCCCTGTTCGGCACGCGCCAGAAGCTCCAACTGATGGGCGCGCGGCGACCAGCCCTTGGCCGCGAACCATTTGAGAAAACGGTCCGGCAAGGGAAAGGCGGCAGATGCGGCGGCGGGTTTCTGGTTCAGTGTCACGCCGTCAATCTAATCGCAGCGAGGCGAACCGCCAAGGTGTTTGTTCACTTTTGTTCTCATTTTGTCAGCAGACGCAGGCTCCCTCCCTTTTCGGGGTGGACTTCGTGACCTATCTTGAAAACCATGCGCTTCAACCAGCTTCTATGCTCCTCTCCCAAAGGTCTTTATTGCCCGCCCGGCGATTTTTACATCGACCCGGTGCGCCCGGTGGAACGTGCGCTCATCACCCACGGGCACTCCGACCACGCGCGTTCGGGCCACACCCATGTGCTGGCAACGCGCGAAACACTCGACATCATGGCGTTGCGCTATGGGGTGAATTTCGCAGAAACGACGCAACCGGTAAGCCTCGGCGAAACCCTCATGATCAATGGCGTGCGGATAAGCTTTCATGGAGCGGGCCATGTGCTTGGCTCGGCCCAGATCGCGGTGGAAATGGATGGCACCCGCATCGTCGCTTCGGGCGACTACAAGCGGGCAGCCGATCCGACATGCGCCCCTTTCGAGCCCGTCGCCTGTGATGTCTTCATCACCGAAGCCACTTTTGCCCTGCCGGTATTCCGTCACCCGGATGCAGCACACGAGATCGCGACGCTTCTCAAATCGATCCGGCAGTTTCCCGAGCGTGCGCATCTTGTCGGGGCTTATTCGCTGGGCAAGGCGCAGCGGGTCATCAAGCTCATACGCAATGCAGGCTATTGGGAACCGATCTATATCCACGGCGCGCTGGAAAAGATCTGCGAGTATTATCAAACGCAAGGTGTCGATCTCGGACCTCTCCAACCGGCCACGCTGGAACGCAGTGCGGCACAACCGGATTTTGCAGGAAAGATCATCGTCGGCCCGCCCTCGGCTTTCTCCGACCGCTGGGCACGACGGTTTCCCGATCCAGTCCCAGCCTTTGCCTCAGGCTGGATGCGCATCCGACAGCGCGCCAAACAGCAAGGCGTTGAACTGCCGCTCATCATTTCCGACCATTGCGACTGGGATGAGCTGACGGCGACCATAACGGAAATCGCCCCCGCAGAAGTGTGGGTTACCCATGGACGTGAAGAAGCTCTCGTTCGCTGGTGCGAGTTGCAGAACATACCGGCAAAGCCGCTGCATCTCGTTGGCTATGAAGATGAGGGCGACTGATGCGCGCTTTCGCCGAACTTCTTGACCGGCTCGTTCTGACGCCGCAGCGCAACGGCAAGCTGCGCTTGCTCATCGACCATTTCCGCACAGCACCGGACCCTGATCGCGGCGTGGCGCTGGCAGCGATCACCCGCGATCTGGAGCTGCAAAGCGTAAAGCCGGCCATGCTGCGCGCGCTCATCGCCGAGCGGACAGACCCGACATTGTTTGCCTATTCCTACGATTATGTCGGCGATCTTGCCGAAACGATCTCGCTGATCTGGCCCGGCCCCAGCGAAACTGCCCCCGGAGCCGATCTGCCGCTTGGCATCGTGGTGCACGAATTGCAGAACGCTTCGCGCCGCGAAGGCCCGATGCTCGTCGCCGGATGGCTCGATGTGCTTGGCATTTCCGAACGTTACGCACTGTTGAAGCTCGTGACCGGGGGCTTGCGCGTCGGGGTTTCCGCCCGTCTGGCCAAGCAGGCGCTGGCAGATTTCGGCGGCGTCGACGTCGTGGAAATAGAAGAACTCTGGCACGGCCAGTCACCACCCTATGAGGCGCTGTTCGCCTGGCTGGAAGACCGCGGTGAAAAGCCTGCGGCCACCGCAGCCGCTCCGTTTCGCCCTGTCATGCTGGCGACGGCCCTTGATGAAGCGGAAATCCCCTCGCTCGACGCATCCGCCTTTACGGCCGAGTGGAAATGGGATGGCATTCGCGTTCAGGCTGTCGCGGAAAACGGCCTGCGCCGCCTCTATTCGCGCACGGGGGACGATATCTCCGGCGCGTTCCCCGATATTCTGGAAGCCATGGATTTCGAAGGGGCGATCGATGGCGAGTTGCTGGTTGGCCATCACGGCGAAACCGGCATAGAGACAGCCACGTTCTCCGACCTCCAGCAGAGGCTGAACCGCAAGACGGTAAGCGCAAAGCAGTTGCGCGACTATCCGGCCTTCGTGCGGGCCTATGACCTGTTGCAGGAAGGGAACCAGCAGACCGGTGCCGATCTGCGCGCCCTGCCCTTTCTGGAGCGCCGCGCGCGCCTGCAAAGCTTTGTCAGCAGGCTCGATCCGCGCCGCTTCGATCTCTCGCCCGTTCTGCCATTTTCCGACTTTGAGGAACTGGCGCGGTTTCGCGCCAATCCGCCACATCCGGTCATCGAAGGCGTCATGCTGAAACGCCACGATAGTACCTACCTTCCGGGCCGCCCCAAGGGACCGTGGTTCAAATGGAAGCGTGATCCCTTCACCGTCGATGCGGTGATCGTCTATGCCCAGCGCGGGCACGGCAAACGGTCGAGCTATTATTCCGATTTCACCTTCGCCGTCTGGACGGGACCGGAGGATGAACCCGTGCTGGTGCCGGTCGGCAAGGCCTATTTCGGCTTTACGGACGAGGAACTGAAATTGCTGGACAAGTTTGTGCGCGAGAATACCACCGAGCGTTTCGGGCCGGTGCGATCCGTGCGCGCCGAACCCGATCATGGGCTGGTCGTGGAAGTCGCCTTTGAAGGTCTCAACCGTTCCACGCGCCACAAATCGGGGGTCGCCATGCGCTTTCCGCGTTTTTCGCGGCTGCGCTGGGACAAGCCGCCCCGCGAAGCGGACCGGCTCGAAACGCTCGAAAAGCTGCTTTCCTGATTATTTGGCCGCCGTCGAAACGCGGATTTCGTAGATATTGACCGCCTTGCCGGAACCACTGAGATCCGAATTGACCGTGATCGTGCCTGCACGACCTGCCTTCTGACCCGATGGCATTTCCATATCGAAAAGGAAATCGCTCACGGAATCACGCACGTCGTAGCGCCTGCGTCCGCAATCGCCGAGACCGCCGAAATCGCAGTTGACAGACATCTGGGTCGTCTTGCCGTCGTCGGCGCGGGCCACGATGTTGAAGGTCGCCGTCTTGCCAACCAGCTGATCCAGAATGCCCTCACCCACATCGAATGTGACCGTATCTTCGGCTCCGGCGGACTGGATGCGGGCGAAGCTGCGCGTGCCCTCCTGCCTGATTTCAGCCGTGGCGCGTCCCTTGACCGACATGCGTGTGGCTTCCGAAGGCTGGAAGATGGTGATCCATTTCAACCCGCCCGGCTCCTCGCCTTCCTTAAGGGGAGCGATATTGCCTTCACTGTGCAGCGGATTGTTGGCCGGTCCGCTGCTCAGATCGATAAAGCTGTTATAAAGCGAATAGCCGATGAAAGCCGCAACCGCGAGCACAAGCCCTGGAATGCCGTAGCTGTAGAAAGGCGAATGGCGCTTCTTCTTGCGGCGGTCCTTCCGCGAAACGCCGCCCTCATAGCCGAGGTCGGCATTGCTGCGCTTCTTCTGCCGCGAAGTCGCACGAATATCGCCGGTATCGAGCGCGGGCGATGTTTCCTCTACCCTGCCGCCAAGCACCGGGTCTTCCCTCAGGGGTGCATCGAGCGTCGGCTCGTGACGGGCGCTCGTCTCTCCACCGGTCTTGAATTCCTGTTCGATGCCGGAGATCGCGTCCTTGAGGTTCTGGCGGCGCTGTTCCTTCTGCGCATCGCTGAGCGCGGCGTTTGTCGCAAGAGCGCGCTCATGCGCACCCCAGGCGGATTCATAGATTCGCTGGCGGGTCGCCGGATTGTGTGCATCCGCCTTGGCAAATGCATTCCTGATCGCGCGCTCAATGCTTTCCAAAGGCTGCTCTTCCCTTGTTCGTTTTTCCGCCGTCTCGTTACGCCCTCAACAGGTGCAAGCGGTTCCCGATGCAGACGCTTTCATAAGCCTCAGCGAAATTAACGTCTGAATCAAGGCATTTACCTGTTCTTCACCCGCTTTGACTAGCCGATAAGCTTAACAGAGACACCAAATATTAACTCTGAATGCGGTTTTCCCCCATCCGTATAGTTCTGCAATACCAAACTGCACCCATTGCAGGTGCTCGAAACATCCTCAACTATAGCGGCGATTCTCTTCGCGCGTGTCGTCCAATAAATAAGGGGCGCCATATCGATCGTGTTCGGCATGTTCTGTCGCAATGCCGAAAGACGGCTGAGCGGCGACAGACCCGCTTGCGTGCTTTTGATATTGCCGCCCGGCAAGGAGATGCTAGAACTATTACGTTTACGGAAACGTCAATCATGGAGGAAGATTGAAAATGGCCTTGCCGGATATTCTGAAAAGCAGATTGCGCATCCCGGTGGTTGGCGCTCCCCTATTCATCATTTCGCATCCGGCTCTGGTGATGGCGCAGTGCAAGGCAGGCGTCGTCGGTTCCTTTCCTGCTCTCAATGCCCGTCCAGAGGCACAACTCGATGAGTGGCTGGCGGAAATCACCGAAGGGCTTGCTGCTTACGACAAGGCCAATCCGGACCGGCCGTCAGCACCCTTCGCCGTCAACCAGATCGTGCACCGTTCCAACAAGCGCCTCGAGCACGATCTCGGCCTTTGCGTGAAATACAAGGTGCCGATCGTCATCTCCTCGCTCGGTGCCGTGCCGGAAGTGAATGCGGCAATCCATTCCTATGGCGGCATCGTCCTCCATGACGTCATCAACAACCGTCACGCCAATTCGGCAATTCGCAAGGGCGCGGATGGTCTCATCGCGGTGGCAGCCGGTGCGGGTGGCCATGCCGGTTCGCTGTCGCCCTTCGCGCTCGTGCAGGAAATCCGCTCCTGGTTCGACGGTCCCCTGCTCCTTTCGGGCGCCATCGCCAACGGAAACTCGATTCTTGCCGCACAGGCCATGGGCGCTGACCTCGCCTACATCGGCTCGCCGTTCATTGCCACGACGGAAGCGCGCGCGACGGATGCCTACAAACAGATGATCGTCCACTCGACTTCCTCCGACATCGTCTATTCCAACTACTTTACCGGCATTGCAGGGAACTACCTGAAGCCATCCATCGCCAATTCCGGCATGGACCCTGACAACCTTCCCGAAGCCGATCCTTCCAAGATGGATTTCGAGACTGCGCAGCAGGAAGGCGCCAAGGCCTGGAAGGATATCTGGGGCTGCGGCCAGGGCATCGGGGCGATCCATGAAGTAGCCCCTGCGGGACAACTGATCGACCGCCTCGAGCGGGAATATAAGGAAGCCCGCCAGCGCCTTTGCGCAAGCGCATGATTCCGGGAAACGTGACGGTACCGCGCCGGCGAGACGGCTGGCGCGGGAGAACTGCCTTCCGGTTCGCACGGCACGATCGCCTGCTTACTCATAAATCCGGCTTTTTGCGCGTTGGAGGGCGGTGGCGACGTGCATGTTGTGAAAGCTTTTGAACAAACATGGAGTTTGTTTGAATTGGGCCTTGCTTTCCTCCCTGCTTTTGGTTATCAGCGCACCGTCCAGCCGGAAACGGTTGGCTCCTTCGGGAAATTGGAACGCAACGTTCCGGGCCGCTTTAGCTCAGTTGGTAGAGCACATCATTCGTAATGATGGGGTCGCGTGTTCGAGTCACGCAAGCGGCACCAGTAAAATCAAGCGTTTAGCTGTTTTTCATTTTCGCCTTATTAAGCTAGCCATCACCTTTGGCAAGCGCGATGCGTCGATTATTTATTTGCGCCAGACAAATGCTTCGAAAAAAGGCAGACCGAAACGACCGGCTTCAGCATGCGCAAGATATAATCGCGATCGGACAGCAAAATTGCGCCAACCAAAATCTTCAACTGTTCTCGGGGTCTTTGGAACAACGTCCCACAAAAACACAGCACAGTGCCAATTTTCAAAACTCAAGTTTGACTAAGCCCTTCGTTGGAGCAAAACTGATGTTGCTAATTCATCAGCAGTAGGCTCACCCCTTTTCGTTGGTGCAAATGATGCCGGGGTATCCAATCGGACAAGAAAACACCCCGCGGCATTTCACTCGATTTCCGGGTTGGGCGGGGGACAGGCCATGCTCCAGACCGACGTGTCAGAAGACCTAGGCTCTTACAGGATTCACGCCAAGGCGGACCTTGCGCGCAGCGCAGTGCTGGACTGGCCCTATCTCTGCGGCATGAACCTGCTCAAATATGCCGTCGATGAAGCTATCTCTGAACAACTCGCCCTGATGGGCACGGCATCGAACGCAGACCGGGCATGGATGATCGAGTATCGGCCAAACCTGCTTCGGTTCTGCAACACCCATGAATGGTGCCGGGGGCAGACCAGGGCCTATATCTCCGAGCTTCAGGAAACGCCCACCACGCTCATCGCCTGGCTGCACAAATATCTGGTTCTGGGCCATGCGGTGGCGGTCCACGACGTGACAGACCTGCCCCGGACGGCGCGTGCGATCCAGGTAGAGTTTCTCCGTCAGGGCAATAAAAGCGTCCTCAGCGTACCCGTCTTCTATGACAACAAACTGCGCGGCATCATCGGCTTCGACACGACCGTCGCGAACAAGATATGGTCGACCAGCGAAGTCAACGCCCTGTTCCAATGCGCCAATCTCATCGGACAGGCAAAATACTCGACCGGTCACGCGCTGGAAAAGACAATCGCGCCCGAAAATGCGGCGCCCCTCGTCTATCTGAGCAATCGCGGCGTGGTGCGCGGCGTTCAACCTGAAATCATCGTCGGGGTGCGTTCGGCAGGCAATTACAGCGAAATCTGGCTCGAAGATGGGTCTATGCTGCTCGATTCGCGCTCGCTGGGCATGTGGTCCAGCCTGCTGCCGTCGAAAATCTTTCTCCGGGTACACAGAACCGCTTTCGTCAATTCGCTGCACGTCGTCAATGTGGACCGCAGAAAAATTGACAAATGGCAGATCAGGATGCGGTCTGTTGACCGGGCATGGCCCGTGTCACGCTCCTACCGAAAACAACTGCGCGAGCGTATGGGCATATAATCGCTTAACATGTCGGAACCATTGCGCTTTTGGTGGCATGTCATTCGTCAAACCGGCACGTCGTTTCGTCCTTGGATTCTTGTTATTCCCACAGTTTACTGGATGGTGATAGCACCAGAACATCCTCCCCAACGGTTCTTTGAGGATTCCCGCATGCCATCTCGGATGCTAGCGCATTTCACAATACTCTCGCTGGCCACCGCCAGTATTCTGCTTGCCCACAACGTTCAGACAAAAGCTGAAGATCTTGCCTTGAAGGATGCCGTATCCATGGCAGGCATGCAGCTTTTTCTCAACTCCGGTGCACCGGGACTGATCATCGCCGTCGTGCAGGGCGATAAAAGCATCATCCAGGCCTATGGGGAGACAGCCCCCGGCAGCAATGTCGAGCCGGACGCGCATTCGGTTTTCCGTATTGCCTCCGTTTCCAAGGTTTTTGCCGGTGATGTGCTGGCGGCGCTCGCCGCCAAAGGCAAACTCAAACTGACCGATCCGCTCGCAAAATATGCGCCGGAAGGTGCCAAGGTCGAAGTTAACGGACGCCCTGTCACCCTGCTCGATCTGGCCACGCATTCCGCAGGTCTGCCGCGCGAATTGCCCAACCCCGATACGAAAATCACGGATAATCCGTTTGCGGCCTTCGACCGTGATTATTACTGGAAGTGGATCGGCAGCAACAAGCCTGCTTATGTTCCCGGCACCACGACGATTTATTCGAATCTCGGCTACGGCCTTCTGGGTGATGCACTCGCCAAGGCCGGCGGCGCAGATTATTCCACTGTTCTCGCCAATGAGGTGCTGAAACCGGCAGGGCTCACCGACACGACCAACGTATTAAGCGACGAGCAGAAAAAGCGGCTGATGACCGGGCTCGACCCTCTCGACAAGCCGGATGCCAACAGCCCTGTTCCCGATATCATGTATGCCAGCGCCGGTATCTACACGACTGCGGACGATATGGTGCGCTGGATGCGCTGGCACCTAGACGGTGCGGACCAGTTGCGGGAAGATGCCCTGATCGATCATACGCTTTGGCTGCCTTATGACGGCTTGAAGCATGTAGTTGGGACCGAAGTAACGGCAGGGGACGGCATGGGGCTTGGCTGGGTTGCTACCTTGCCCCGTGATGAAACCCCGTTCCTGCTCGGTAAAAGCGGTGGTCTCGGCGGTTTCATGAGTTATGCGGTTCTGTCGCCCAATCGCAAGCTCGGTATTTTCGTCGTTGCCAGCCGGGTCAATTTCGGCATGTTCGAGAATATCCATTCGCAGATACGCGAACTGGCCGCTGAACTGGCCCGATAACCATGCAGAATTTCGCGCCGCTTCGGCGATTTGGCAGGCGACAGAAAGCAGCCTTTTCCGGTCACCTGATATACAGCACTCTGCTTGGTGCCACAGCCTTGCTTGGGGCCGGAACGCCGGACGCTTTTGCGCAAGAAAAGCGCGACATTTTCAAAACCGAAATATTCCTGACGCCCTACAGCAAGCTGGGCGACACGGATGCGACCGGCGATTATCCGAAACTGAACGGTCAACTGCTGTTCATGACCGGCTATACCGGCTATTTCGGCATCAAGGACAGCAACGGTCAGATTCCGCGTTCGCACTGGAACAGCGTGCAGCCCACGGCGGAAGCCGCCCTTGTCTGGCAATTGTCGCAGCAATTTTCCATCCTTTCGAAAATCACCTTCGACTCTTCCGTAGAAGCAACGAACGACAACGCCTTTTCCGATCTTGGCTTCAATCTGAAAAACCTGTTCGCCTCTTACACCCGTGACAATTTTGCGCTCTATGGCGGCAAGATGGACATCGGCTTCGGCGACGGCTGGCACGCCATTGATGGGCTTTACACCGGCTTCACCGATGATTTTCAGTATAAGGGCTCCATCGGGCTTGGCGGTCGCTATACCTTCAATACCGAAAATATGGGCGCGCATTCCTTCGCCGGTCTGGTGTTCAAACGCGACGATACGGTTCTCGACCGCCGCCTCAGCCTCGACGACGGTTTCATCTCGCCCACCGAAGGCCAACCGCCTGCATTCAGCAACGACCTGAACTCGTTCATCCTGACTTATGATTTCCGCAACGTGCCGGGCTTGAAGAACATATCCGGCGGCGTGGATGTCGGAAGACTGGAGGCGGAGCCCGGTTATGGCGAAGGCGCCAACACGATTTCCGCCCGGCTGCGCTATGACACGGCTCTGACCGACAAGTGGAACCTGAGCTGGTTCAACGAAGCCACTTTTTCAAGCGCCTTTCGTGGCACGCCGGTCTCCAATGGCAATGGCGTGACATCCTTGTCGCTCTCCCACGACCGCTGGCAGTTCAACGCCACAACCGCGATACGCAAACTGTCCGGCGGGGACGAAAGACTGGCGCAATACGGGCTTCAATCCGATTGGGATTGGGGCGTAGCAGGCACAGTTACCTATGTCACGCCTATCGGCATCATTCTGCAAACAGGGCTCGTCCACCAACGCGACCAGACCCTGAACATCAATCAGGGTGTTTTCCGCATCGCTTATCAAACGGGGTTTTAAGGCAGCCATGAAAGCCAGCATGAGAACCAGTACGTCATCCATCGTCCTAGCCTGTCTGTTCGTGCTCGGCTGCTCGACAGCTGCCCTGTCGCAGTCGGTTTCCATTCAGCGCCAACCCAATCCGGCTGCCGATGTCGTGCAAATTCCGAAAGGAAGCACCGAAAACGCGCTCAAGGCCCTGCCGCAGATCGTGGCCGACATCATGAAGCGCAGCCATGTTCCCGGCATGGCGGTCGCCGTGGTCAGCGGCGACAAGACCGTGTTTGCGAAAGGCTACGGCAAAAGGGAAATCGGCAAGGACGCCGCCGTCAATGCCGACACCGTGTTCCAGATCGCTTCGATTTCGAAATCCATATCCGCGACGGTTGCTTCCATTGAGGTGACGAAGGGCGTGGTTGCGTGGGACGATCCGGTGGCAAAACATCTTTCCGGTTTCAAACTGAACAACGACTATGTGTCCGAACACGGAACCATCGGGGATTTCTTTGCACATCGCAGCGGTTTGCCGGGCACGGCGGGCGACGATCTCGAAGACCTCGGCTTCAAACGCAACGACGTCATCGCCCGCTTGCAGCATTTGCCGCTCGATCCGTTCCGCACCTCCTATCATTATGCGAATTTCAGCACGACCATCGGTGCGGAGGCGGTTGCAGCGGCAGCGCATGAACCATGGGACAAACTCGCCGACGAACAGCTTCTCCAGCCGCTGGGTATGAAATCGACCAGCTATCGCCATGCCGATTATGTGGCGAATGACAATCGCGCCGCACTGCATGTTTATCAGAACGGTAGGTTCCTGCCTCTCGGGCAGCGCAATGCCGATGAACAGGCGCCGGCAGGCGGCGTGTCGTCCACCGTCGTCGATCTGGCGGAATGGGTGAAACTGCTGCTGGCCAATGGCGAGTACAAGGGTAAGCGCCTGATCGCGGAAGAGGCGCTCCTGCCAGCGCTTTCGCCGCAATCCTTCAGCGCCCGCGCACACGATACCAGCGCCCGATCCGGCTTCTATGGCTATGGTTTCAACGTCAACACGGAACTCGGCGGTCGCCCGTCGATGGGCCATTCCGGCGCCTTCCTGCTCGGCGCGGGCACGGCGTTCAAGATCGTACCCTCGGCCGATATCGGCATCATCGTCCTGACCAATGGCGCACCGGTGGGCGCCGCGGAATCGGTGGTTGCGCAATTCACGGACATAGCGCTCTACGGCAAAGCCTCCCGGGACTGGTTCGCCGCATATAACGGTGCCATGAAGGGCTTTTTCCAGCCACAGGGCGACTTGTCCTTCAAGGAGAAGCCAGCCGCGCCATTACCGTCCAAAGCCTTGCAGGAATATACCGGCAGTTTCGATAATGCCTATTTTGGCAAGACGGAAGTCAAGGAAGTCAACGGAACGCTGACACTCGTTCTCGGTCCGAAGCAAATGCAGTTCCCGCTGCAACATTGGGACGGCGACACTTTCGCCTTCGTCCCGGTCGGAGAAGCCGAACTTGTTGGTTCGCTTGCATCCATCGTCTTCAAAGTCGATCAAGGTCAGGTACAGGGTTTTGACATCGATTTCTATAATGACGGCGGCACCGGCCATTGGACCAGGGTTCCGCGTTCGTAATTGCCCCCTCGGCTGGCGCAGTTCCGCCAGCCCGACGATCTTACCATTTATATCGCAGCATGCCCTTTCCGGCATAATTGCTGCTCGCTTCCGAAAATTCCGAGTCAAAAGCCGCACCCAGCGACAAGCCGTTGTCCCACAGCATTTCGGCTGAAATGCTTGCAAGGCCCGTATCGCGCGAGACTGAAGCGCCGTTCACGACAAAGCTGGCCCCTGGCAGTTCGACGAAGGAAGCCGAGGTGATGCGGTCATTGTTGAAGTTCCTCACCCACGCAACCCTGCCGCGCAGGGTGAAAACTCCGTCGCCGAGCGCAAAGGATCTGTCTGCTCTCAAGCCCAGTTCGCTACGCCCGACCGTTTCCTGCCGGGATGCATAGTCGAGTGCATAGGTATCCTCACCACTGCCGACCTTTTCTCCATAGGACGGCAGGTCGAGGCTGACGAACTGCCCGGCGGCATAGGGTGTAATCCCCATCCATGGCGTGTCGAAACGATAACCGGCTTCCAGACGACCTGACCATGCGTTGGCGTCATAACCGGCCTGTAACGTATCGAAACCATTCAACGTGACAGCGCGTTCTGTCTCGATATCCTGCCAGCCATAAGCCAGGACCGCACTGAAATAAGCATCTCCGACCGTCTGGCGACCATAAAGGCCCAGTTGGAACAGGTCGGAATTGCCGCTGCCGAGACCATCGGAGACGCTGAAACTGCTATGTCCGCCACCCACGGCAAAGCCGAGCAAGGTATCGGGCGACAGCCGGTAGTCGGCGCCGACGGCCATACCGTTGATCCTGCTGCGCAAATCATGCGATCCGATGTTGCTGTCGCCCTCGACCGAGCGCGATGAGCCAAAGCCTGCACCCCATACATTCCAGCGGGTCTTGAAAGGATCGTGTTCAACGGAGGCTGCTGTTTTCGTTCCTCCCGCGACCAACGGATCGGCCAGCGTCGCCATGAACTGGCTCATCGCATCGACGGTCGTCTGTTGAACGGCCGTCGCCAGTTCGCCCGATGCTACGGTCAGAACTTGCGCATCCAACCCGCCATAGGCCAGCGGGATCTGTCCTTCACGATTGAAATAATCGACCAGCGTCGCCGAGACATTGCGCTGGTTCATGTTGAGACCGATGATGTTCAGTGTCAGGTCGAGATAGACATTGCCGGCATCGTAGCTGAGGTTTGAGCTGAAGCTCTGCGGCAGATCGGTCGCCAGTTCCGCACTGAACCGAGTATCGCCAATTCCGCCGCCCGCATTGAGGATCGTATAGCGGCGCATGACATATTTATCGGGTGCGAACGTCGCTGCCACCGTCGCGCCACCCAAATCCGCCCGACCAGTAACATTGACCCGATCGGCGTCAGATGCCGAAACCTCCACGGCATAGGTCGATGTGCCGGTGAAGCTCAAATCGCCGCTCACCGTCAGCGTTCCGATGGAATTGCCGGGCGCAAGCGTGCCCCCGTCGATATGCGTGGTGGAAACGTTGCCATTCCCCCCAAGTTCGCCGCCTCCATAGACGGTGACCAGCGATGAGGTCGCGATCGAGCCGTTGATCGCCAGCCGGCCATCATAAACGCCGGTCGCGCCCGAATAGCTGCTGTTGCCGCTGAGAACGGTTGTACCCTCGCCGATCTGCCAGACTGCGCCTGTCCCGGAAATGGCGCCCGAAAAGCTGTACTTGTCCGCGCGATTGAAGGCGAGCGAAGCATTATTGACGATATTGCCCGCAATCCCTCCGCTATCACCAAGCCCGACCACCAGCGTTCCGGATTGCAACGTGGTGCCACCACCGTAGCTGTTATTGCCTGCGAGCACCGTCACGCCGCTGCCGATTTGCTCGAGCGAACCGGAACCGGAAATATCGCCTTTCAGCACGACCGTTCCAGAACGATTGATGATGAACTGCCCATTGTTCTCGACATTGGCGGTAAGCGTGCCATTTTCGCTGCCATCCCCCAGTTGCAGTGTGCCGGAGGATATAGTGAGGCCACCGCCATACTGATTTCTGCCGGTAAGAACGAGTGTACCGGCGCCCGCCTGCTCCAGCTTTCCCTCGCCCCACACCATGCCGTCGAAGGTCACCGTATCGGAACGATTGAAGGCCAGCGTGCCGTCATTGAGCACGTGACCGGTGATGGAACCGGACGTACCGCCATTGCCGATTTGCAGGCGCCCGGCTGCAATCGTCGTCGCGCCGGTATAGTTGTTGCTGCCGGTCAGGATGGTTGTGCCTCGTCCAATCTGTTGCACCCCACCCGAACCGCTGATCGTGCCTGCATAAGTCATCGTGTCGGCGCGGTTGAAGGCAAGGATGCCGTCATTCTCGACATTGCCCTTGATTGAGCCGGTCATCCCGCCATTGCCGATGACCAGCGCGCCGGATTGAATAATCGTACCACCGGTATAACTGTTCTCGCCTGCAAGAACCGTCGTTCCAGCGCCGATCTGGTTAACGTTGCCGCTGCCGCTGATAGCACCGGAGAAAAGCACTGCATTCGAACGATTGAAGGCGAGCGTGCCATTATTCACGACATCGCCTTCGATCCAGCCTGAATTACCGCCGTTCCCAAGTTGCAGCGTGCCATGGGCGATGGTCGTCCCGCCATAATAGGCGTTGTCGGCGGTGAGAATGGTCATACCGGGGCCCGCCTGCACGAATGAACCGGTGCCGACGATCAGCCCTTCGAAATTGTAGTTGTTCGACCGGTTTACGGCCAGAATCCCTTCATTCAGAACACCACCGATGATAGAGCCTGTGGTTTCGCCATCGCCGATCTGCAACGTTCCACCAGCGATAAACGTGTTGCCGGTATAGCTGTTTTCACCAGTGAGGACAGTGGTGCCCGCCCCTGCCTGGATCAACGCGCCCGCCCCCAAAACCATGCCGGAATAGGTGTAGCTGTTCAGGCGGTCGAAGACGAGACCGCCATTATTGACGATATTGCCCGCAATCGAACCCGTGGTGCCGCCATTGCCGATTTGCAGGAAACCGTTGGCAATCGTGGTACCGCCGCTATGGCTGGCATCGCCGCTGATGATAAGCGAGCCCGCCCCTTCCTTATATAGCGAGCCGCTGCCCGACACATCGGCGGTCAGATCGAGCGCCGTGCCAAGCAGCGTGTCGACTGTCGCCGTACCGGAAAGTTCAAAATCGCGGGCCAAGGTAATATCGCCAAGCGTCGTGAGCGTTGCATTGCTGATTGAAATGCCTGCCGCTCCGGTGCCGATATTCTCTGCCTCGTATATTGCGAGCATACCGCCCAGAATATTGGTCCGCCCCTGAAAACTGTTGTTGCCGGTCAGGACCAGAATGCCGTCGCCGTCCTTGGTCAGGCTGCTATTGGCGCTTGCGCCCGTTATGTCGCCCGCAAAAACCGTGTCCTCATCCTGATTGACGGTAAGACTCGCATTATCGATAGCGATGATACCGTCGCTGCCCCACAAGGAACGCATGGTCAGGGCATTGCCATTGAGATCCAGCGTACCGCCGGTCATCACATAGTCGGTCATATCGGGCAACGCACCGGCGCTACCTGCCGCCATGCGCAATGTTCCCGCTTCTATCAGCGTGCCACCGGACCATCCGTTGGCCGTATTTCCGGCAAGCAGCGTGCCATCGCCCTGCTTGGTCAACGAACCGGAACCGGAAATAATCCCGGTCAGTTGCAGTTCCGTGCCCGATGCGACATCAAATGCCGCTTCACCACCGAGCGTTACAAGACTGCCAAGCGATATGGTGCCGATCGTCTGTAAGGTGCCGTTGTTGATCGTAAGATCGTTCCTGGCCTGCCCTAGATTATCCGCCGCCGAAATCTGTAGGGTGCCCGCACTGAGGATGGTGCCGCCGGAATAACTGTTGGAACCGGACAGAATGAGCAGCCCGTCACCGGTTTTCTCAAAACCCTTGCTTCCGGTAATCGTCGATTCGATTGTTGCGGTTTCACCGGCCAGTACCCGTAATTCCGGCACGGGGATGATAATACCATTTCCCGAGTAGCTGATGAGGTTCAGGGCGGTGCCCCCGGTGATAGTATAATCGCCCCTCACGAATTGTAGGCCAACAGCTGTTTGCGTTCCATCCAGCGTGACCGTACCGCCAATGCCGCGGAACACCCCATAGGCGCTTCCCCATCCCGAACCCAGTGCGCTGCTGCCGCCCAGCGGATCGAGCCAGTTCTGATCCGATGCCGACCAGGTTCCATCGCCGCCGTCAAGAGCCGATGCACTGCCGCCCCATACCTGGAGAAGGTCCAGACCGTTCGGCAGCGCTATGAGATCCACGACATTCGGCGCGTAATCGATGGCATATGAATAACCGATGGGATCGGTAATCGGCGTTTCGCCTACCACCAAACCGGCATTGGCAGTCGTCAGCGCTCCGCCATAGGAAATCAGACGATGATAGCCGATCAATGCGCTATCGGAGGTGCCGGTGACATTCACTGTCGCACCGTTTAATGTCAAATCACCGTTGACCTGAATGGACGCAGCCTTATGGGCGTTGGACGTGCCTAGATCGTAGTTAAAGCTCGCCCCACTCTCCAGCGTGAGATCGCCGTTGACCTTCAGTTGCGACTGCGAACCGGCAATGATCGTACCGCCGCTCCTGACCATGGTACTGCCCAATGTGCCGGAACCACTCAGTGTGCCGCCAGTGTTGACGGCGACATTGCCACCGACCACAGCCGAACTCGCCAGGACCACACTGCTGTTGTCGATATTCGACTGACCGGAAAACTGGGCCAGTCCCTGCCCGGAGACTGTCGTCGTTCCGCCAAGGAAATTGACCGTGCCGGTGCCTTCCACCGTCGTATCGAAGCGGTAGCCGGTCGTATTATGATTGAGGTTGAGCGTGCCCTGATTGCCCAGCGCCACAGTGCTGTGAATTGTTCCGGCTGCAGCCGCGGTATCGCCCGTAGCCGCGCCAACATTCACGATACCTTGCGCGCCGTTCTGTCCGACCTGCAAGACGCTGCCCGCCGCAGCCTGTCCAACGCTTGCGCCATTCGACACCGTCAGCGAACCGTTCCCGACCGAACCGACATCGATTTTAGCAACATTCAGGAGCGAACCGGCACCATCAACCGTGATCTGCGCCGCATTGCTGCCCGGATCACCCGCACCAACGTGTAACTGCCTGCCGTGAACCGCGCCGCCGTCCGTCACAGAAAGGAGAGCGCCAATATCGGCGGTGCCACCGAAATGAAGCGTGGAACCCTTCCCGCTGACCGTCAACCCATTTTGCAAACCCGCAATCGCCGATGCAGTGTCGCCGACGGAAAGATCGCCGCCGACATTAACCCGCCCACCATTTTCAACATTCAGCGAGTCATCGCCGTAACCTCCAACATTCAACGCGCCGCTTATGTTGAGGCTGGTGCCGCTGCCCGTCACCTCCAGCAAGGCGCTTTCACCCTGCACCGAACCGATAAGAACGTCTGTGGTGTTGAGCTGAGCACCGGAGGCCAGAACCAGTGTTCCGCCATGAACACCGAGATCGCCGCTGAACGTTTCAGCCGAGCCGGTCAAAGTCCATGTGCTGCTGTCACGCTTCTCCAGCGCGTCGAACCCCTGAAATCTCCTTTCAAAACCAGTCAGTTCGAACTGAGCCGTACCGCTTCCGCCGAAGACCAGCGTGTTCTGGGCGCTCGAACCCGCAACCACCTTGCCGTTGAAGGTGTAACCCGCTCCGAGGACCAGCGTATTGTTGCTGCCGGAAAACGTAACTGCATTGGCGTAGGAACCGTCCTGATTGACACCGCCGGAAATCGTACCGGCGTTGAACAACGTCGCGTCGCCGGACGAGAAATAGACCCCGACCCCCGCGGTTCCGTTCTGCCCATCCGCGCCCTTGTACCACCAGGATGGCGGATTGAAGGGAGCTGATGGCGCTTTACCACCAGCACCGGCGTTGCCGCCCGAGATACTGGCCCCGTTTACATTGGCCAGCGTTCCGCCGGCCCTCATGGACATACCGATGCCGCCGTCGCCACCTTTGCCGCCATTACCGCCGGTATCCGCACCACCACCGCCGCGTCCACCGTTGCCTCCATTACCACCGCTTATGGCACCAGCATTAGTGATGGTTGCAGCCTCGCCCGTCGACGTGATCCCGTCGCCACCACGACCTCCGTGTCCACCATCGGACGCCGTATTGCCGCCGGGCAGACTTGCACCGCCCCGCCCGCCATCGCCACCACGCACCGTGACACCTGTTTCAATCGCGATTACGGATTGACCCGAACTGCTGATAGCGTCTCCACCGCCACCGCCGTCGCCACTGCGTCCGCCGCCGGTTGTAAGCGTGTCATAAGATGCGGACGGGATCGAAATCGGGCTGGAACATTCAATCTCGCCCTCATCGTCCTCGCAGACCATGATGCTGCCGCTGTTGTTTTCGTCCGCATGCATGCCCGAGATGCCGCC